>Ga0247804_10000484_pt1 | contig 18356 bp, 17 predicted proteins | sample UWRJL029104C1_FD_181142 | JGI IMG/M metagenome (GOLD analysis project Ga0247804, IMG submission 181142) | Plant litter microbial communities from Arlington Agricultural Research Station in Wisconsin, United States - UWRJ-L029-104C-1 | ecosystem: Environmental > Terrestrial > Plant litter >...
TCCGCGCACGACGCCCACGTAGACCGGCGCTTTATCGCCACCGGGCAACCAATCCAATTGAAATTTAACCTTATCTAACGCAAAACAAACTTGCGCACACAGGCTTAAACCAAGCGTGCAAACTAACGCGATAAACCGGGTAGAAAAAATCATAGCTTTCTCCGTTACACATCCCGCTTGTAGCAAGTGGGAAAAATTGTAGTAAGGGTCGAAGCTCAGTGAGGCGATACAGCAGAAGGGAATTGCGGCGGGGTAGAAGCATTCCTCATCGCTACATGCTGCACATACGCACACTGGGTGCTACGACACATGAACGGTGAGCAATGTCCCGGTTTTTCGCGAGAAAAACCTAACAGCTTCTACTCAACTCCAAAAAAATAATTGGGGTTCGCTGAATATTTAGCAAGTGCTATGCCAGCCACCCATTTTTTATTGAGGATGTAAGCGCGACTGAGGAATCCAGTGCTGTGCGGCGCGTTTGATAAGTTAACAACCATATCGATAGCAATAACTTTTTTAATCATTGTGCACCGCAAGCAAACATAACCAAATTTCATCGCACCAAAAAAACTCAGCGCGCAAATTAAAACAACAGCAAGGCTATTCACAACATTATCTATCGCCCAGCTTTTCTTTTATTAAAAAAACCGCTTATGATTTAGCCGACGTAAGAGTAGAAGCGGTCAGAGTTAACTCGGGACATTGCTCTTGATTCTGCCTCGGGCGCCCACCCGAGCTTTTTACTTCAGGAGCAAACCATGCCGTATTTAATTCAACATGCGCAGGCAATTTTTAGCGCGACCCACCCTAACGCCAGCGATATTCGTTTTAGCGATGGTGTCATCACCGAGTTGGGTAACCAACTTATTCCGCAACCCGATGACATATTGATCGATGCGCGCCATTGCACCATCTACCCCGGTTTGGTAAACACTCACCATCATCTTGCGCAATCCGTTTTAAAAGGAATTCCCGCAGGGTTGAATCAGGGCTTGGGTGATTGGCTTGCATCTGTGCCGTACAAATTCTGGCCGAAAATTACGCCGGAATTGATGTATCAAGCCGCGCGCTTGGGCATTTACGAATTGCTGCGCTCCGGCGCTACCAGCTGCGCCGATCATCACTATTTGTATCACGCGCATTCATCGCCGGAAGTAGAAGCCGCGCTCTGGCAAGCAGCCGATGAATTAGGCATTCGCCTTTCACTTTGTCGCGGTAGCGCTACGCTACGCGGCAGCCATCGCGGCATGCTTGACAGTGGCATTGAACCGGAAACGATTGAACAGGTATTGCAACGGTTGGAGCAAAGCCGCAGCCGCTTCCATCAAACCGGCGCTGCGCCTATGCGCCAATTGGTGGTGGCGCCAACCAGTTTGATTCACTCGGCCAGCCGCGCAGATTTGAAAACCCTCGCCGAATACGCCCGTAGCCATCACTTAAAGCGGCACTCGCATTTGCTCGAAGTTGAGTTCGATGAAACTCAGGCGCAGCAACAACATGGCATGTCGGCTATCGACTATGCCGCCAGTTGCGATTGGCTCGGCAGCGATGTCTGGTTTGCGCACTTGGTCAAAGCCGATGCGCATGCGATTGATCTGCTCGCCCAAAGCAAAACCGGTATAGCGCACTGCCCCACCTCCAACTGCCGCCTTGGCAGTGGCATAGCGCCGTTAATTGATATGCACAAAGCCGGAGTGCCCATCAGTATTGGGGTGGATGGCTCAGCGTCGGCGGAATCCGGCTCCATGCTGCAGGAATTAAATCTTGCCTGGTTGATTCATCGCAGCCAACACGGCCCCGCGGCGACAACCGTAGAAACAATTCTCGACTGGGGCAGTTATGGTGGGGCGCAACTGCTAGGCATGAATAAAGTGGGCAAGCTGGAACCTGGTTATGCTGCCGATCTGGTGATTTATGATCTCGAGCAACCGCGCTTTGCCGGGGTACACAGCGCGCTGGCGGCGCCGCTGATTTGTGGCGAACCCGTCACCATCAAACACAGCTTTGTAAACGGTAAAGCGGTGGTCAGCCATAATCAGGTTCACCATCTTGACCCCGCTGAATTGGTCGCCGATGTGCGCCAAGGTGTGCGCGAATTACTGCGGCGCGCTAATTGATTACCTGCCAGCCAGCGCAAATTCACTGGCTGGCGCATATCCTGCAGTTACCCAATCTGCTTTATACCCAATGTACTTTTATGTAAGCACAGCGGCCAAGCTGGGCAAAATCCTCTACACTGACAGCACGTTTTTTGTAGCGCCAGCGCGGGCACCTATGCCAATCGCGCCGGTCATTTTGCCACTCGTGTTGATCAGGAAATACCATGAAAAAAATCCGTTGGGGCGTGCTCAGCACCGCCAAAATTGGCCGCACCAAAGTTATCCCCGCGCTGCAAACCTCGGCGCACAATGAAGTTGTTGCCATCTGTTCACGCGACACCCAAAGCGCACGCAAAGTCGCCGATGAATTGGGCATCACCCGCGCTTACGGCAGTTACGAAGAATTGCTCGCCGACCCGCAAATTGATGCGATTTACAACCCGCTGCCCAACCACTTGCATGTTGATTGGTCGATCAAAGCCCTGCAAGCAGGCAAGCATGTGCTCTGCGAAAAACCTATCGGCCTGAATGCGGCAGACGCACAACGCTTATTAGATGCGAGCCGCGCCTACCCGCAATTAAAAATGATGGAAGCGTTTATGTACCGTTTTCATCCGCGCTGGCAAGCTGCCAAAGCGCTGATTGATTCCGGCCGAATCGGCAAACTACTGAGCCTGCATTCGCATTTTTCTTACAACAATCGCGAGCCACAAAATATTCGTAACAGTGCGGCTATGGGCGGCGGCGCGTTAATGGATGTTGGCTGCTACTGCATTTCATTATCGCGCTGGTTATTTAATGCCGAACCAACGCAAGTGATTGGAAAAATCACACCCTACGAAGATTATGAAGTGGATTGTTTAGTCTCCGGCATTTTGGAATTTGCCCAAGGCAGCGCGACGTTTACTGCCTCAACCAAAATTGAACCGCAACAATATATGGAAGCCAGCGGTGAAAAAGGCAGTATTTTATTGCCGATTCCGTTTAACCCGATTGGCGACAGCGCCACTGAAATCCATATCAAACACAACGGCGAAAATGAAATTATCACCATTGATGAATGTGACCACTATCGTGAAATGGGCGACTCATTTGCATTGAGCATTTTGAATGATCAGCCAGTATTAACGCCGCTGGAAGATGGCATAGCCAACATGCGTGTAATCGATGCGGTATTTGAAAGCGCCGCGAAAGGCCAATGGATCAGCGTGTAAAAAATAATTACCCAGTGTTATGTGGAGAGAATGCGTGGCAGATTTTTTAACCAGACGATTTTATTTACGCAGCTTGCTAGCGTTAAGTTTATTAACCGGTTGCGGGCAAGTGTGTGCAGATGTTAACAACATCAATGTAGATGCAGTAAATGCCGAACGCATCGCGCCCGCGTTAAACACTCTGGCACGCAGCTTTAAAGCTGACAGCAACAGCGAAGCACAAGTCATACTGCGCAAAACCCAAGTGCACATAGACGCACAATTAATGAGTCACGCTACCTCTTATGTGGCGGTCTACATCAATAGCGATGAAGCGGTGCGCGACTACAGCCAGATCAGCGTGAGCTTCAACAGCTTTTATGAAGATATCGCGCTTGAGTTCGCCAATGTGCGCACACCCGATGGCAAGCTGGACAGCATCAAAGCGGATGCCACCCAAATCCAAAGCCCGACCGACGAAAATTTTTATCACGACCGCAAAGAATTATTATTTTCGCTACCCAATGTGCGCAAGGGTTCGATCATTGAATTCCAGTACCGTTATACCGATACCAAAAAAATGGTGCCCAACCAATGGTTTGACAGTTTCAGTTTCCACTGGTGGGAAGATCGCGCCGCCGGGCAAGGCTCGCGCGCTGACAGTATTATCACCAGCGAATTACAAATCACCGCACCGGCAAGCATTAGCTTGGTCGGCAGCGATACCAGCCGCTACCCTATCATCGAAAAACGCAGCACTAAAGGCGCGCAACAAACCGTGACCTGGACTGGGAAAAACCTCGCCAAAATTGAATTGCAAAATGCCATGCCGCGCGAACACGATTACGCGCCCTATTTGCGTGTGTCCACCACCAGTCAATGGAGCGACATCGCACTCTGGGCCGACAGCTTGGTAAAACCACATTTAGTCAGCGATGCCAAACTTAAAGAATTAATTGCGGATATTAAAAAAACCGCATTCACGCCAGAAGAAAAAACCAAAGCTGTTTATCGCGCAATTCAGGACAGAGTGCGCTATGTATTTGCGCATGTGGGACGCGGCGGTTATGAGCCCCACGATGCAGCTGAAATATTAAAAAATGGTTACGGTGACTGCAAAGACCAAACCGTATTAGCAGTGATGTTGTTGCGCGAATTAGGCATCGCCGCTGACCCGGCATTAATTGTCACGCGCGGGCGCGGCCTGCCGGATATGAAAGTACCGGGCATCAGTTTTGATCATATGATTGTGCATATCCCCGCGCAAAATGGACTGCAGGAAATGTGGATGGATACCACGGGTGAAACCAGTTTGTATCCCGGTTTTTCAGTCGGTATTGAAGGGCAACCGGCGCTGATTGTTAATGCCAAGACTACCGCCATCAGTGTGTTGCCATCACTCGCGGCGAGTGAACATTTTGCCGAGCTGGAATTGGTATTCGATAAATTTACCGGCCGCGATGCGCAAGCCAGTTTCAAATTAAAATTTGGTGGTTTGTACGAGCAGCGCTTGCGCAGCATGTGGCAGTATTCAAATGAGCGCGACAAATACTTTCGCGAATTGATCGGCCAAATTTACAACGCTGCTGAAGTGACCGAATTAACCGGCAGCAATGCCGATAACCTGTGGCAGCCGTTTACCATCAGCGGGCGTTTTAGTTTTACCAATGTGTGGGGCGGCGAAAAAGGCCCCATCAATTACAGCTTTAGCATTACGCAACTCACCAATTTATTCGCCGACTTGCGCAACTTGCACACCGCGCAAGACCGCAAACAACCCTATGTGGTAGATCCGGGTTATAGCTTGCGCTCACGCATCGTTTTTACCAGCCCCGATAGCGATCATCAGTTACAACTGAAAACACAAGGCGAAAATATTGATAACCCCTACTACGCGCTAACGCAATCAGGCGCGCAAGAAAAGAATCAATATGTAGTAAGCCAACTGCTCACGGTAAAACCGATCAATGTCGCACTGAAAAATTATGCCGATTTTTATCAAAAAACCAACGAGCTGCTCGATTCCTCCGATTGGACATTGAGCTTTGAATACAACAAAACCGCCGCTGAGTTAATCGCACTCGAAAGCAACGGCAAATCGGATGTGGTCAGTTTAATAGCGCTGAGCAAGCTGCACATCAAAAACGGTGCTTATGAAAAATCGCTGCTGACCGCGCAACAAGCGGTGAAAGCTTCGCCCCAAAAAGCAGAGGCCTATTATGTGTTGGGGCTGGCGCAGGGCTACAACCAATTGCTGAGCGAATCCGATGCATCGTTTAAAAAAGCCGAAGCCTTAGGCTACAAACTCTGAGGCCGTTGCAATGACTTTATTCCGCCCAGCACTATGCAAAAACTCGCAACAGATAGGCACGCTCTTATTTGCAGCAACGCTGACGTTGCTAAGCGGTTGCAGCCAGCAACCTTATAACGAGAGATTGCCTAACACTGCTACCGCCACATTATCTGGCAGCAATACAGCGCCCGAAATAGCTACGTTAGAAGCAGAAGTACAACAGTCACCCAATAATGCCGAGCTGCACTACAAACTCGGCCTTGCCTATATTGTTGCTGCGGAAAAAAATAAATCAGTGCGCAGCCGTGAGCTGGCGATAAAAAGTTTCCAGCAGGTATTAACACTGGTACCTGGCAATCCGGCCACATTAAAACTGCTTTACAATATTTACTATGAAGATGTGGCTGCCGGAAAAGAACAAGCCTTTGCCAAAGCCAGCGCTGTATTTAATCAACTGCCTGAGTCGGTACAAACAGACGTTAATGCACCTTCGCTTGGTGTATTTCTACAGCGCTATATAGCGCAAAAAAAGTCCGGCAAAAAAAACCGGCCTGAACTTTATAACGCCTTGCTCGCCGCTATTCACGAACAACCCGCGAGCGACAAAGCCTATATTCAACTCGCCAAAATGTACCGCGAAGAAAATTATTACCCGCTAGCACTCGCCACGTTAAAGTTAGGCGCAGAGCATATTGCAGATTCACAAAATTTATACGAAGCCATCGCCACCACTTATGAAGCGCGTGCCGAAGCCAATGGCTGCAATTACGAAAAATCCACTTATATTGATGATGCCATTCATTACTACCAACAAGCCGTGCCACTCGCGCCCGAGCGCGCTGACCTGCACTATGCATTGGCACGTTTGTATCTGGATCAAAATCGTTACCAGCTGGCACTGCATGAATCGAGCATTTTGGTAGAACTGGAACCCACAGCAGAAAATATTGCCTTTAGTGCGCAAAATTATTCCATTCTGGGCAAAGAGCAAACATCACACCAGCTATTAGAGCAAGCAAAAACACAAGGGCTTACCACGAGCGACTCTGCCTATCACGAAATTTATATGAATTCCGGTGAGTGGATGAAAGCCTCGCTAAGCTTTACCGATTATTTGCAAGCACAAAAAAACATCAGTGTTTATGATGTTATCAAAGCGGATATCATCGGCCAGCAGGCTGATTTAGACTTCAGCAAACTGACTGAGCAAAAAAAACTGGTTTTTAACAGCGAATGGGAAGCAGCTGTTTACGCCTACTGGACTAACAAAATGACCCGCGCACAGCTTGAGCAAACTGCCAGCAATCGCTGTGAGCGCACTGAATACTTTTTTTATTCCGGCTACCGCGATTACCGGGCCGGAAAAAATACTGCTGCAAAAGAAAGCTTTTCTGCGGTGTTACAACAAAATACTTACCGCTTTATTGAGCGGCCACTAGCGCGTCATTTTTTGACTGGTTTGGGTGCTAAATAATCCCGCCGGTTAGCTTGCGCTGGCAATAACGATTTATCAACTTACCTTGCAGGTATCGCTATGCAAACGCAAACCCCAAGCAATCCCCCGCGCATTGTTGTTGTCGGCGGCGGCGCTGGTGGCCTTGAACTTGCCACCAAACTGGGCGAAAAACTCGGCCGTAAAAAGAAAGCGGAAATTACGCTGATCGACCGCAACACTACGCATTTATGGAAACCATTACTGCACGAAATTGCTGTAGGTACTATGGATGAAGATGTAGATGCAGTGAGCTATCGCGGCCATGCCAACGCGCACCATTTTTTCTTTCGTGTCGGCAGCATGATTGATCTCGACCGCGAACAACGCGAAGTAGTGCTAGCGCCGATGCACGATGAAGATGGCGTAGAGTTTTTACCTTCTACACGCATTCCTTATGATTATTTAATTATCGCGCTCGGGTCTATCTCCAACGATTTTAATACGCCCGGCATTAAAGAGAATTGCATCTTTCTCGATAGTCCCGCGCAAGCGCATAAGTTTCACAACAAATTACTCAATCGCTTTTTGCGTATTCAACGCTTAACCGGCGCCGAAGATTATGTGCGCATTGCTATCGTCGGCGCAGGCGCAACCGGCGTGGAACTTTCCGCTGAATTGCACCACGCGGTGCAAGAAATTCATAACTACGGATTTAACGCGATTTCCAATGATCACTTGAAAGTTACCATCGTAGAAGCAGGTCCGAGAATTTTGCCCGCATTACCTGAGCGAATTTCCGGCGCCGCACATAGCGAGTTAACAAAAATTGGGGTTGATATAAAACTCAACACCATGATCACCTCAGCCACCAAAGAAGGCCTGCACACTAAAGACGGCCAATTAATTCAGGCAGATTTAATGGTCTGGGCAGCAGGTATTAAAGTGCCGGATTTTATGGCCAATCTTGCTGGCCTTGAAAGTAATCGCATCAATCAATTGCATGTGAATGAATTTTTGCAAACTACGCGCGACGCCAACATTTTTGCCATCGGCGACTGCGCCCAATTCACCAACGCCGACGGCACCCGCGTACCTCCACGAGCGCAATCTGCACACCAAATGGCGAGCGCCTGTTACGCAAACATCGTGGCACTGCTCAATAGCAAACCACTCAAAGCTTACAAATACACCGACTACGGCTCACTCGTCTCACTCGCAAGTTATTCCACTGTCGGCAATTTAATGGGCAACCTCAACAGCGGTAGCGTTTTCATCGAAGGCCGCCTCGCACGCTTGGTTTACGTTTCTCTTTATCGCATGCACCAAATCGCCATCCACGGTTTTATCAAAACGGGATTGGTGATGCTTGGCGGCAGGTTAAATAAATGGTTAAGGCCGCGTCTGAAGTTGCACTGATTTTTTATCATTCGCTATAGAGCGGAGGCGCCGCAAGCGTTCCGCTCTCTGGCGACAACCAAACCATGATTGTGATTACAAAAACACCGCTAATACTTGTGTGTAAGCCTAACTTTCGCTAGGATCGCGACCGCCACATTGGCGCATAAACCAACAAATGGAAAATGGCTATGTCTCTTATAAAAACAGTAAAAACCGCAACTCTTTTCAGCACACTGTTAATGGTTTCTGGCTGCGCCAGTATCGTTAGCGATTCCAGCTACCCGGTCGCGATTCATTCCACACCTGATGCTTCTAACTTCACCATCACCAACAGAAGTGGTGTAATGGTTCACTCGGGAATCACACCGACAATCGTGACGCTGAAAGCAGGCGCAGGTTATTTCAAATCTGAAACCTACAACATCAAAGTTTCAAAAGAAGGCTATACCGATAAAACGTTCGTTTTAACCAGCTCACTTGATGGTTGGTATTGGGGAAATATTTTAGTTGGTGGTTTGATTGGTATGTTAATTGTTGACCCAATCACCGGTGCGATGTACAAATTGCCTGCAGACGTATCAATTAATTTAGATTCAGCAACAACTGCCAGCAACAATCAAATTCTTACCATCGCCAGCTATGACTCGCTGACCGAAGCTCAAAAGGAAACCTTGGTAAAAGTGAATTAATTATTAATTCTCCCCCTCTCCTGTTTAAAGAGAGGGGGATCGAATTCACTACATCACCACCCGCATCACATTCACCTGCCTACCACCCAAGCGAGTGCGGCGCACAATTTCCCAGCCTCGTTTTTGATAGTAATCGGTGTAATCCGTAGCGGATAACCACAGCTCTTCCAACTCTACATTCTGCGCATAATTTTTTGCAGCATCAATTAATGCGTTGCCGATACCTTGATGACGCAAATTTTCCAGCACAAATAAATTGCTTAACCAAACAGGGCTGGGACTTGCGACTTTGGGCATGCGTTCGTTGCTGCGGTAGGTGTAGTTGACGAGGCTGACGCAGCCGACCAGTTGGCTGCCGCGCAATGCGATAAGGGTTTTGGGAATAGTGTTTTGTTGGACGTGCAGCACCAGCCGTTGCTGACGCAACGCCAGGGAGGATTTCAAACCCTGACGCTCACATTCCTGATGGTGCCAGTGTGCGACCTGTGCAAAAAACTCCGGCTTTTGTTCGAGAACAAAAATATCAGGGGCGATAGCAAGAGCGGAACTAGATAGATTCACGGTAACCCGACTAACAAAAAGAGTGAATTAACTGACGTTGCGATTCAATACAAAGGAATAAATCGATAGCGGCTAGATAAGCGACAACAGCAGAGACAAAAAACTCCCGACTTGCGGGAGTTTTTGCGATGTAGTGCGAAATAAATTTAAGCGTTTTTAGTTTCGCCAAACCATTTCACATCTTCACCGTGGGCTTGTTTATCGGCATGGTATGAAGACCGGACAAGTGGGCCACAGGCAGCGTGTTTGAAACCCATTTCTTCGGCGAGTTTGGTGTACTCGGCAAATTCATCGGGGTGCACGTAGCGCTCTACCGGCAAGTGGTCTTTGGATGGCTGCAAATATTGGCCGATGGTGAGCATGTCGATATCGTGCTCACGCATGTGTTTCATCACTTCGATAATTTCTTCTTTGGTTTCGCCGAGGCCAACCATCAAACCCGATTTGGTTAATACATCGGGGCGGCGCGCTTTATATTGCTTGAGCAATTGCAGTGACCATTCGTAATTCGCACCGGGGCGCGCTTGGCGATATAAACGAGAAACGGTTTCCATGTTGTGGTTGAACACATCGGGCGCTTCTTTTTCCAAAATATCCAATGCGATTTCCATACGGCCACGGAAATCCGGCACCAATACTTCTACTTGCAACTTCGGACTGAGTTCGCGAGCGTCGCGAATACAATCGGCAAAATGTTGTGCGCCGCCATCACGTAGATCATCGCGGTCTACAGAGGTGATCACCACATATTTCAGGCGCATTTCGGCGATGGCTTCCGCGAGTTTGCGCGGTTCCTGTTCGTCGAGCGGATTGGGTTTACCGTGGCCAACATCGCAGAAAGGACAACGGCGGGTACAGATATCGCCCATGATCATAAAGGTCGCCGTGCCACCGCTAAAACATTCGCCCAAATTCGGGCAGTTAGCTTCTTCGCACACTGACGATAATTTGTTTTTGCGCAGGATGGATTTGATACGGTCTACTTCCGGCGATGCGGGAATACGCACGCGAATCCAATCGGGTTTGCGTTGGAGATCGGGACGGTCACTGGCGATCACTTTTACCGGAATGCGCTCGACCTTGTCGGCATCGCGCAGTTTTTCGCCCTGCTTGTAACGCTCGGTACGCTTGACCGGTTGCAGTTCGGGAACGAAGGTGGATACGGGTGGCAGATCTGACATAAAGAAGCTCTTTGCTTTTTCAGCCTCGGTGGAGGCACAGAATTACTTGGCGCGCATTGTACAGGTTTCATAGCCCAATTTCCGCGCAAATTCTGCGACAAGTTGGGTTTGCACATCCTCCAGAGAGGGAGAATTGGGCAATAAGTCTTTCATCTGGGTCATCGCCAAACCTTGGTAGCCGCAGGGATTGATCCGTTGGAAGGGCGCCAGATCCATCGCCACATTCAAAGCCAAGCCATGAAAACTGCACCCGCGCCGCACGCGCAACCCAAGCGAGGCGATCTTATCGCCATTGACGTAAACCCCGGGCGCATCGGGCTTCGCCGCCGATTCAATCTGGTAATGCGCCAACGTCGCGACAATGGTTTGTTCGATAGAGGTCACTAACTCACGCACGCCGATCTTCAGGCGACGCAAATCCAACAGTGGATAAGCCACCAACTGGCCGGGGCCATGGTAAGTCACCTGGCCACCGCGATCACTTTGCACCACCGGAATATCGCCGGGGAACAACAAGTGCTCCGCCTTGCCCGCCTGCCCTTGGGTAAAAACCGGAGGATGTTCCACCAACCACAGCTGATCGATAGTCTCGGGGGTGCGCTGGTTGGTGAACTCAGTCATCGCCTGCCAGCTGGTTTGATAATCCAGCCGACCGAGGTTGATCACTTCCAAAACGCGGGTTGATGACAACTTACATCACCATCTTGATATTGCTGTTGGTGCGCAGGTCTTCATGGATCGCGGTCAACTGCTCAACGCCGGTAGCGGTAATCCACACAGTCACCGAGTGATAGCGGCCTTTGCTGCTCTCCCGCACTGTTGTGCGTTCCTGATCAAAACCCGGCGCGTGGCGTTCCATGATCTCAACCACATAGGCATGCAACTCCGGCCCGGCTTCACCCAACACTTTAATAGGGTAGTTTTCGCAGGGGAATTCGATTTTGGGGGGTTGTTGTTGGGACATAGATAAACCCGTAATGATGAGGCGTGATTATAACGCCTAGATGGGGACGACAAAACGAATAAAAAGGTACCGCGCAATCGATTTCAACTCCTGGTAAATAGCAAACAGCAGCGATTCGCTTTATGAAAATCGCCGCTGCCTCTATTTTTAATTAACGCAACTGAATAAAATTCACCGGAATCCATTCATACGATTTCACCTCTTTGCGCAAGTGTCCAATACCCGGAAATTGGATATGCGATGCAGCAAACAACACCCCTTGTTTTGTTCCATCAGTAAATACCTTATCGCGCTCTGCGGCCGCTTGTTTTTGGTCGCTATCAAATGCGATGGTCACTTCCGGGTGATCCAGCTGCACCGCATTCACATGAATCAGATCGCCAATTACCCATAACTTTTCGCCTTTGCTTTCCACTTTATAAATGGTATGGCCCGCCGTGTGGCCGTAAGTTGCGTAGGACGTAATTCCAGTTGCAATGTTGGCATCACCAGCAAAAGGAACAAATTTTTCCGCTACGACATAGGGATTTATTGAAGCGATTGCATTTTTGTAACCGTCTTTTTGATCTGCAGCGGCCTTATCTAAATTCTTTTGGCTGAGCCAAAAGTCAGCATCTTTTTTATCGGCATGTACAATCGCATTGGGAAACGCCAATGTATTGTTAGCAACTAATCCACCGATATGATCCGCATGCAGATGCGTAAGATAAATATCGTCGATTTGCGCCGGTGTGTAACCCGAGGCTTTTAAATTGCTAATTAACTTACCGAGTGTCGGCCCGAACAAACTACCGGTACCTGCATCAATCAAAATCAATTTGCTGCCAGTGTTAATCAGAAAGGCATTCACTGAGGTTTCCAATGGAGCGTTTAGATAAGCCTTTGCAAGTGCCGCATGGGTGTGCGCTTCTGGCTGGGTGAGTAATTTTTCTACCGGCAAATCGATAGTGCCGTCATTCAGCGCGGTGATTTCAAATTCACCCAGCATCATCCGGAAATAACCGGGCGCCGATGTTTTTGCCATGGGTGCGGCAGCCATGGTGGCAACGCTGGTTAATCCACTGGCGAACGCGAGCAGGATCAGACTGGTGCGGAATACTTTTTTAACGATAGACATAATTTCCTCTGGGCTGAAATAGCCGGTTGTTGGCAGTGAGGAAAGTCTATTTCGTTGCAAAAATTCGAACAATAATCAAAAATGCAAACCATCTTTGCAGATTACGCAACCAACAGGATCACCCTATGCTCGATGCCATACGCATTTTTCTCGCCGTTGCGAGCAGCGGAAACCTCTCGGAAGTTGCGCGGAGAGAAGGCGTCGCCGCCTCATCGATCTCGCGCAAGATCGATGCGCTGGAACAAGAGCTGGGATTTAAATTGTTCCTGCGCTCGTCGCGACTGATCGCACTGACCGACGCAGGCGAGCAATTTTTACCGCGCGCCAACGCGATTTTATTGGAGATGGACGAAGCCAAAAGTGCAATGGCCGAGCTGAATGCAGAACCCCAAGGATTGCTCACCATTACCGCACCGGCATCCTTTTCGCGCTTGCATGTTGCACCTGCAGTGGCGCGATTTCTCAAACGCTATCCGCTAATGGAAATTGAATTGCACGCAAGCGATGGCGTGGTGGATTTATCCTCGCAGCGCACCGATGTTGCGATTCGCGTCGGCATATTGCCGGACAGCGATTTGGTAGCAACACATCTCGCGCCCTTCCGCCGCATAGTCTGCGCCAGCCCGGATTATCTCGCCCGTCACGGCTACCCGGCGGCACTGCAAGATCTGGAGCAACACAACTGCCTCTCACTCGCCACTGGTGTTTCGACCGTATGTGGTCTGTGGACCTTTGCCGGATTAAATCGCGACGTCGCGCTACCCGTGCGCGGAAATTTCCGCACCAACGATATTAATTCGCTGCTACAAGCTGCCGTCGAAAGTATAGGTATCGTCCACCTCGCCAGTTGGTTAGTAAGCGATTTGATTATCGCCGGAAAATTGATTGTGTTATTTCCCGACGCACCGCCGATTCCAGTGCGCCTGCTTGCAGCCCGCATACAGCCAGCGATTCATGCCGTGCGTCTGCCCGGCCGCTCGCATGCAACCAAAGCGCAATTATTTATTGCTCACCTGAAAGAAGATTTTGGCTCGCCGCCTTATTGGGATAGGGCGATTGCGCAATTGATGACGCCAACTGCCTGACGTTTTGTACATCAATACGGGCCAGCCCGACTGTTGAAGGGATGATGAATGAGATCCATCCCCGATTCATATTTGAGCACCAGCACACTATCCCGCCTGACCTGGTACGCCCACCGCTTAACCCAATCGCTGGGCGACAATGCAGCGATTATCGTCGGCGAATTGGGGGCCGAGAATAACGGCAGCAACGTGGCGGAAGATGTGAGCCTGCAATATGCGCAGGATCAGGGGATTGGGTATCTCGGTTGAAGCTGGTCGGGCAATGGCAGTTGCTGCATGCCGCTCGATATAGTCAACAACTGGAATGCCGGCTCGTTAAGTACTTGGGGCAATTTCCTAATACCATCCCTTCATCTTTGCAGTTGTGCATTTGCAGATCAAAGTCGTAAGGACGCACAATGAAACCCACCGACCAAAATCTCAAAAAACATCATCACTCATCTGAACCGCCCTATGATAATTATCTTGGTTTAATCTACAGTCCCGCTCAGGGGCTCAATTCTTAGTAGAGCTACCTGCCCAAACAATTCACTTCCTCACTCTGCAACACCTGTTCTTAAAAAGTCAGATCAGCTATTCTCGCGCCTTGCCTATCGCCACAAAATAAAAATTTAGGCGCCACGCACGACCTTTCAACCATAGTTGTGGCTTTGCACAAGGACAATTGGATTTGTTACTCGATACCCGCCACTCGCTCGAAACCCCAGAAGGTGCGCTGCTGCCGCTGACTCCTGCGGGTTTTGGCGTGCGTGCCATGGCGCAGATGCTGGATATCCTGATCCGCCTCGCTATTACTGCCGCAATATTTACCCTGCTTTCATTACTCGGGCGCTTGGGCACCGGCATTGCGTTGATTCTTACGTTTTTACTCGAATGGTTTTATCCCGTCTATTTTGAAATCAGCCGCCAAGGGCGCACGCCGGGCAAAAAATGGATGGGAATTCGCGTAGTTAATGACGATGGCACACCCATCACTTTTGGCCCCTCGCTGTTGCGCAACTTGCTGCGTTTTGTCGATTTCCTACCGATGCTTTACCTCACCGGCATTATCGCCAGCCTGTGCAATCGCCAATTCAAACGCTTGGGCGATTTAGCCGCAGGCAGCATAGTGATTTATGAGGTGCCGCCCGCACGTGAACCCAGTTTTGAAGTGCGTGGACAGTTGCCGGTGCCCGCCGATTTTTCTACCGACGAACAGCGTGCCCTGCTCGCGTTTGCCGAGCGCAGTAAATATTTATCGGCCGAGCGCCAAAGTGAATTGGCAGCCATTCTTGTGCCGGTGATTGGCGGTAAAGATCCAGTGATTGCCATCAAACAAATGGCCAACACCATGATCGGCAAGCAATAGGGGCGATGCGATGAAACAAGGACAATTCGAACAGCTCTATCAACCGCTCTGGACCGTTATGGAGCTGGAGATTATCGAGCTGGAAAAACCCGACGGCCGCCTCAAGGGCGCGGAGCTGGCGAGTTTTGCCAGTCGCTATCGTCGCCTCTGCCATTTCCACGCGCTCGCAAAAGATCGCCACTACTCCAGCCATTTGGTCGATAAGCTGGGCGATTTGGTCGTGCGTGGTCATCAGCAGTTATATCGTCGCAAGCAGCCTTTTTTACAGCAATTCACCCGTTTTATTGTGGCGGGATTTCCGCGTTTGGTGCGCGAGCAGCAGCGCTATATTTGGTGGGCAACCGCGCTACTTTATATTCCAGGGCTGCTGATGTTTTTGGCGATTTTGTGGCAGCCCGATTTGGTTTACACCATCACCGCACCTGAACAAGTGAGTAATTTTGAAAGCATGTACGATCCACATAACCGTACCCTCGGCAGCGCGCGCGAATCGGATACCAATGTGCAGATGTTTGGTTTTTATATCAGCAACAATATCAGCGTTTCGTTTCGCACATTTGCGTCGGGAATTTTATTTGGCGTCGGCTCGATTTTTTTTCTCGTCTATAACGGCTTGCTGATGGGCGCTGTTGCCGGGCATTTAACCAACGCTGAATTCACTCAAACGTTTTTCAGTTTTGTCATCGGCCATGGCAGTTTTGAATTAACCGCTATCGCTATTTCTGGTGCTGCTGGTTTAAAGCTTGGTTACAGTTTACTCGCACCGGGCAACCTCACGCGCAAAGAATCACTCAAGCGCGCGAGCACCATCGCTATCCAATTGGTGTATGGCGTGATTGTGATGTTGGTAATCGCCGCATTTCTTGAAGCATTTTGGTCATCCAACAATATTCTTATGCCTTGGCAAAAATATCTGATGGGCGGATTTTTATGGGCACTGGTGATTAGCTATTTGGTATTCAGTGGGCGCCGCCGCCAAGGTGAAGCAGCGGATAAAAAGCCGGGCGAAAGAAGCGGGAGCGCGCACGGATGAACCTGAACCAAGTAACGCTGGAGATTCGCCCGCGCAGTGCATGGGAAGCAGTTGATCTCGGCCTGTTGATGGCTAAACGTTGGTGGCGGCCAATGATGAAAACCTGGCTGCTAGTGAGTTTCCCAATTTTCGTATTTACGCTGATGATTCCCGAAACCTGGTTCTGGGTTGGTGCACTATTTATGTGGTGGCTAAAACCCCTGCTGGAACGTCCGCTACTGCATATTCTCAGCCACGCCGTCTTTAACGATTTACCTGATACACGCAGCACCTTCAAATTATTTCCGGCGCTCGCCTTCAAACAAATTTTTGCCAGCCTGACCTGGCGCCGTTTCAGCCCCACACGCGCAATGGATTTACCGGTGCTGCAATTAGAAGGATTAAAAGGTGCGCGCAGGCGCGAGCGATTGAGTGTATTGCACCGCGAAGATTCAGCACCAGCCAGCTGGATAACCTTTATGGGATTAGCGCTGGAATTTTTTTTATGGCTCGGCATTATCGGTTTTATCTGGGCGCTAATTCCGCGCGAAATTAATATCGAATGGGCAAATTTCTTTTTTGATTCGGAATCCTCCGAGCTGCACCTGCTGCAATTATCTATCTGGTATATCGCGCTTAGTCTCACTGCGCCTTTTTACGTCGCCTGTGGTTTTGCACTCTATTTGAATCGCCGCATTACTTTAGAAGCCTGGGATATCGATATTGCTTTTCGCCGTATCGCCAACAAACGCAGCTCGGGCAATTTACTGCCATCGCTACTGTTTGCGCTCGGCTTAAGCCTGAGTGTTTTCACGCTGGATACGCAGCGGGCCGCTTATGCGGATGATCAATTACCTGCGGTGGATGAATCAGCCAGCGCAGCGGCGGAATCTTCCGGTGAAACAGTGATCGATAAACCATTGGGCGAATACACTGAAATAGACCGCAGCCAAGCACAGGAATCGATTAAAACGGTTTTACACCAAGCCGAATTTAGCCGCAAAGAAATGAAGCGCACGCTCAAACTGGAAGACAGGGAAACAGACTCTGAATTTTGGCAAACCTTATTCAAATTTCTGCGCAACTTTGAAGGTTTTGTCGCCGCCGCCAGCTTGATAGAAATCCTCTTGTGGCTCGCCGTTATTGCGTTAATCGGTTTTGTTTTTTATCGTTATCGCCACTGGTTAGCTGCACAGTTTGTGCACATTAAACCAACACCAGCACCCAAAGCCAAACCGGAAACCTTGTTTGGTATGGATGTCACCCGCGAATCCCTGCCAGAAGATATCAGCAGGAATGCGCTGCAATTATTAAATGCGGACGATGTGCGCGCTGCACTTGCCCTGCTCTATCGCGCCAGCTTGTTTCATTTAATTCACAGCGGTGTGGACATTCACGATGGACACACTGAACGTGAATGTGCAGAACTCATGCGCGAACATTTTATAAAAAATAGCGCAGCGCAAAACCGCGTAGATTATTTTTTCACTCTCACGCGCGAGTGGCAGCGCCTCGCCTACGGCCACTTGTTGCCTACAGCAGAAATAGCGCAGCAGTTGTGCACAAAATGGAATAGCTGCTGGTTGCAAGCTAACCAAGGAGCAGCACTGTGAGCAACTCCGTCAAATCCTTAACGCGCGTTCAGCGCTGGCTTATTGTTGGAACACTTGCTGCTGCCGTCATCGGCTTGGGCTATTGGTGGTACAGCACGCTAGAGTGGGAAGAAAAAGAAGTTGATTTAGGCTATTCAAAAGAAGCGCTTAGAAATGATTTTCTCGCGGCCGAAATTTTCCTCCGCAAGCAAGGTGTACACGCCACCACCGTTAAAAACCTAAGCCTGTTAGACAATCATTCCTGGCGCAACCTCACTTTGGGCGCGCAGGATACGATAGTTATTATCAACGGCTACAAAACGCTTACCCAAGCGCGTTATGACTCGCTTTACGATTGGGTAGAAAACGGCGGCACACTAATCACCTCG
>Ga0247804_10000487_pt1 | contig 18302 bp, 13 predicted proteins | sample UWRJL029104C1_FD_181142 | JGI IMG/M metagenome (GOLD analysis project Ga0247804, IMG submission 181142) | Plant litter microbial communities from Arlington Agricultural Research Station in Wisconsin, United States - UWRJ-L029-104C-1 | ecosystem: Environmental > Terrestrial > Plant litter >...
GCGGGCCTGCTGGGCTCGGGCAAAACCGCCTACGGCCAGACCGTAGCCGATGACTACGACGCCCTGCGCCGCGACTACGCCGGCCGCCAGCGCGACAAAAACTACCTGCCCATTGCCGCCGCCCGCGCCAACGGCGTGAAAATCGACTGGCCCGCCGCGCCAATCACCAGGCCCACCTTCCTGGGCACCAAAGTCTTCGACAACTACGACCTGGCCGAGTTGGCTGAGTACATCGACTGGACGCCCTTCTTCCACACCTGGGAGCTGAAAGGCCGCTACCCGCGCATCCTCACCGATGAAAACCTGGGCGAAGCCGCCACCCGGCTGTTCGAAGACGCGCAGGTGATGCTGAAGCAGATTATCGACGGCAAGCTGCTCACCGCCCGCGCCGTGGTGGGCTTCTGGCCTGCCAATACCGTGGGCCACGATACCATCGAAATCTACGCCGACGACGAGCGTCAGCAGGTGCAAACCGCCTTTTTCACCCTCCGCCAGCAGGGCGAGAAAGGCCCCGGCATTCCCAACATTGCCTTTTCCGACTTCCTGGCGCCCAAGGAAACCGGCCGGCAGGACTACATGGGCGGCTTTGCCGTCACCACCGGCATCGGCATCGAAAAGCTTATTGAACAGTACGAAACCGACCACGACGACTACTCCAGCATCATGGTGAAAGCCCTGGCCGACCGCCTCGCCGAGGCCTTTGCCGAACGGCTGCACCAGCGCGTGCGTGAGGAGTTCTGGGGCTACGCCACGGGCGAAAACCTCACCGGCGAAGACCTCATTCAGGAAAAATACCAGGGCGTGCGCCCGGCCCCCGGCTACCCCGGCTGCCCCGACCACACTGAGAAAATCACCCTCTTCCAACTCCTTGACGCGGAGCGCCAGACCGGCATAACCCTCACTGAAAACCTGGCCATGTACCCCACCGCCGCCGTGAGCGGCATGTACTACGCCCACCCCGATTCGCGCTACTTCGGTCTGGGCAAAATCGGCCGCGACCAGGTGGCGGACATTGCTGAGCGCAAGGGCATGCCGCTGCCGGAGCTGGAGCGCTGGCTGATGCCGAATCTGAACTACGAACCGCAGTAGTAGCGCGGACTCTGTAGTCCGCGAGTCCGCGCAGGCAGGATATCAGAACTTATTGACCTCACGCATTCAGGCGCGGACTACCGAGTCCACGCTACTCGCAATGAAAGTAACCGAACACCTGGCTAAAGCCCAGGGCAAAACCCTTTTCTCCTTCGAAGTGCTGCCCCCGAAAAAGGGTGAGAACATCCACAACCTCTTCTCGAACATCGAGCCGCTGATGGAGTTCAAGCCGCCCTTCATCGACGTGACGTACCACCGCGAAGAGTACGTGTACCGCCAGCACACCAACGGCCTGCTGGAAAAGAAAACCGTGCGCCGCCGCCCCGGCACGGTGGGCATCTGCGCCGCCATCAAAAATCGCTTCGACGTGGACACGGTGCCGCACCTCATTTGCGGCGGCTTCACGAAGGAAGAGACGGAGAATGCCCTGATTGACCTGCACTTCCTGGGTATCGACAACGTGCTGGCCCTGCGCGGCGACCCTATCAAGAGTGAAGGCATTTTCAAAGCCGAGCCCGACGGCCACGCCTACGCCTGCGACCTTATCGGCCAGATTCACGACCTCAATAAAGGCGCTTATCTGGACGAAGGCCAGGATGATACCTGGGCCACCGACTTCTGCATTGGCACGGCGGGCTACCCCGAAAAGCACTTCGAGGCGCCCAACTTCGGCTCCGATATCCGTTTCCTGAAGCACAAGGTGGACCGGGGCGCGCAGTACATCGTGACGCAGATGTTTTTCGACAACGAGGAGTTCTTCAAATTCGAGCGGCGCTGCCGCGAGGCGGGTATCACCGTGCCCATCATTCCGGGCCTGAAGCCGCTCACGACCAAGGGCCAGCTCACGGCCCTGCCGCGCAGCTTCTACCTCAACCTGCCCGAGCCGCTGGTGGAGGCCATCAGCCAGTGCCGCGACAACGAGGCGGCCCGCACCATCGGCATCGAGTGGTGTCTCAACCAGAGCCGCGAGCTGATGGCCCACGGCGTGCCCTGCTTGCACTATTATTCGATGGGCAAATCGGAGAGCATTCGCCGGGTAGCGAAGGAGTTGTTTTAATTTCAACTCATTACCAGAAGATTGTTTGATGTATGGCGCAGCTCACTTTCGGCGGCTGCTGGCCGCCGTCTGCAATCGATTTGGTACTTTGCGAGTGGGCCTAGTATCTTTCAGAAAGTTGGCCTGATTTTTCGGAATCCGGTTGGCTGCTTGCGGCCTTTCACCTACTCTATCTATGAAAAATCCCACCCTTGCAGGCCTAAGCCTGCTGCTTATGTGTACTGCGTTTCCAGGTATGGCGCAGAAGATGTACACCTCGGAATGGGAAAGCGGCATGCTGGAGAAAAAGACCAAAGTCGGCGTCTGGGAATACTTCAGCTACACCCCGTCGAAACGGCAGGTGGTAGTGCAGCGCTACGACCATACGGCCAATAAGCTCCTGTACTATCGGCCGATATCCGAAACGTATTACAACACTGAAGTTCGTCCCGGGCAGTGGACGCGTCGTTTGGTTGACCAGCCGCCGCTCTACATTGGCGGCGACCCGGCGCTGGCCAACTATACCACCAAGCTCAACTATCCCTCGGCTGCGCAGGAGCGCAATATTCAGGGCCGCGTAATTATCAGCTTTACCCTTGATACCCTGGGCCATGCCAGCAATCACAAGGTACTGCGCGGCATTGGCGGGGGCTGCGATGAGGAAGCCATGCGGGTAGCCCGTACCATCCCGGACCAGTGGATTCCGGCCCGCGTAGGCTCCCGGGCCGTGCCGGTCGAGTACGAATTGCCGCTCACGTTCCGGCTGGCCGCCCCGTAAGCACGGGCACCTTTGGCCGGCGGCCTGCGTATTGGCGGTTGGTTCTTCTGTTTTTTATCATGCGTTTTTCTTCAGTTCCAGCGGCTAATTTCTTACTCATTTTCAGCTTATTGCTCGCTGCCTGCGACTCGACGCCCCGCGAGCGGCAGGCGGCCGTTCGCAAGGAAGTGAAGGAGCTGGACACCCTGGCCCGCACGGGCACGCGCAAGCTGGCTCGCCTCGGCAAGGGGGCGGCCCAGTACCGCGCCGCCGCCCGCACCCGCCGCGCCCAACCCCTCGACCCGCAGCAGGAACGTCAGATGGAAAAGGCCCTGCTGGGCACCGCCGACCATATTCCGAACCTCACCCCCGGCACCATTGCCGAGGCCTACGCCCGGCTGGTGCGCGAGGCCCGCACCCGCCGCACTGCCTGGGCCGAGCGCGACTGGGACTACGCCCGCGCCGTGTACCAGCGGCTGAACGCGCAGCTGAAAACCATTCGCCTCGACCTGCCGGCCCGCGACGAATTGCGCATCCGCACGCGACAGGCCGAGTTTGTGGCCTTGCAGGCCGGGCACACGGCGAAAGGAATAAATACCAGCGCCAGGCAACTGCCGCAATAAGCGCGGCATCCTCTGTTATACCACGCCGCGGAGCGGCGCGTTGGTATCACCAGCCAGCTTTTCACTCATGCGCTATCTGTCTCATTCATTTTTGTTTGGATGTTTGATATTGGCCAGCAGCGCCACCCGGGCCCAGGCCCCGGTGGGCGACGGGTTGCTGGCGCAATACTATGATGGCGAGAATTTTGAGCGGGTGATGTACGTGCGCCACGACCCCAGCATCAATTTCGATTGGGGCCACGGCGAGCCCGCGCCGGGCTTGCCGACGGAGTATTTTTCGGTGCGCTGGTCGGGCTGGCTGGTTCCGCCCGTAACGGGCCGCTACGTCTTTCACGTAACCGTGGACGACGGGATGCGCGTCTGGCTCAACGACAAGCGCGTGTTCAGCTCCTGGGTACCGCAACAGATATCCAATTACACCTTCAGTGTAGACCTCAAAGCCGGCGCGCCGTATCGGCTGCGCGTCGATTATTTCCAGAATATCCTTGACACCCGCGCCCAGCTGACCTGGGAAATTCCCAACCAGCCCAAGCCCGCCGCCACCTGGCGCAACGGCTGGGGCACCATGGCCCCGCCCCCGGCGGCCGTGCCGATTTCTTCGCGCTACCTGTTCAGTAAAGACCCGGCCAAGCTGCTGACCAAGCCTGCTCCTGCCCCGAAACTTACGCCGGCAGTAGCGAAGCCGGCCGTTGTAAAAGTCACGCCGCCAGCCCCTGCTCCTCGCCCGACAGCCAGTCCACGCGTTAACAGCCAGCCCGCACCGCGCCCGGCTATTCCCGCCCCAACCCCCGCCCCGGCACCTGCTCCAGTACCCGCTGCTACGGCTCCCACGGCCGCTACCGACTCGGCCGGTGCCCGGATAGCACGACTGGTAGACGGCGAAGCCGTAACGCTGCCGGACCTGTATTTTGAGCAGGGCAAGGCCCAGTTGCTGCCCGCTGCCCGCACGGCCCTCAACGCCTTGGCGCAGGCCCTCAGCACCCGGCCCAGCCTGCGCCTCGAAGTGCAGGGCCACACCGACAACGTGGGCAACGCTGAGCTAAACCGCCAGCTTTCGCAGCAGCGCGCCGAGGCGGTATGCCTCTATCTCACGGCCCATGGGGTGGCTAGCGAGCAGCTTCGTCCGGTGGGCTACGGCGGCACCAAACCTGTAGCTGACAATACTGACGTGACGCAGCGCCCCAAAAATCGGCGCGTGGTACTGGTGCGACTGTAGGAGTTCGGGATGACGGTCCAGAGCTTGGTGCTGATACCGAAAAAGCCTCATCAGCAGCAAAGCAACCCACCTGACTTTGCAAGAGTCATGCTGGTGCTTGCACGCTTATTCGCCAGCACCGGGGTTGACTGACATAAGTAAACTTGTCGTTCTGAACCAGCTAACGGGCATGGTATCAAGAAGGCCGCGGGAGCTACGGAAAAACCAGTATTTTTCGCAATCGGTCCCGGAACTACTTGCGACCTCATTAGGCTTTCCGTAACTTGCGGACCCACCGTACTTTTCCGTCCATCCCGCCTGCCCTTTTCCCCCGTATGAGAATATTGGCTTCGCTGTTGCTGGTATGCCTTGTTGCGCTACCTGCGGCGGCCCAGCGCATCCTGATAACCGGCCAGGTGGTGGAGGCCGTGAGCGGGGAGCCCGTGCCATTCGCCTCGGTGTTTGTGCCGCAGGTGAACACGGGCGTAACTGCCGATATGGAGGGAAAGTTTAAGCTCAGCCTTAGCAGCCCTGCCGACTCTATCGCGGCCTCGGCGCTGGGTTTTGCCACCATGCGGCGCAAGCTGAGCACGGCCCCGCAGCAAACGGTGCTGTTCCGGATGAAAGCGGGCGGCGTGTCGCTGGCCGAAGTGGTGGTGCGGCCCGGCGAAAACCCGGCCTTCCGCATTCTGCGCGAAGTGCAGAAGCACAAGCCCCAGAACGAGCGGGAAGCTCTCTCGGCTGCCGAGTTCGACTCTTACAACCGTATCGAAGTAAGCCTGGCCGAGCTGCCGCCCCGCATTGCCAAGCGCAAGGTGGTGAAGGACATTCGGGCGCTGGCCGTGCGCCAGGGTGCCGCCGCCGTGTCGGACCCCGATGCGCCGCTGCCGCTATTTGCCTCGGAAGTAAACTCACGGGCCTACCAGCGCTACGAGCCGCTGCGGCGCCGCGAAGACATCAAGCACCGGCAGGTGCGTGGGGCTGGTCCCCGCGAAGGCTCCATCCTGTCGCAGCTGCTGGGGTCTAACCTACAGAACATCAACTTCTACCCCAACTGGCAGAATGTCGGGGGCAAGGATTTCATTTCGCCCATTGCCGAAGGCGGCCGCCTCAGCTACGATTACGAACTGCTGGATTCGGTGTTCGTCGATAAGGACTGGTGCTATAAGATTGCCGTGACGCCCAAGCGCACGCACGACCTTGCTTTCCGGGGCACTATGTGGGTGACGGCAGAAAGCTACGCCCTGCGGCGCATCGACGTGACGGCCAGCTCCGAAGCCAACCTCAACTTCATCACCGACCTGCGGGTGTTTCAGGATTTGACGCCGCCCGACCAGGGGCCGGGCCTGCCCGCCCGCACGCGGCTGGTGTTCGGCATCAAGCCCTACGAGGGGCAGGCGGCCATGCGGGTACGCTTCACCACGGTCAATTCCAACTTCGTGCGCAACCAGCCCCACGAGGGCGGCTTCTACGACGCGCCGATGGCGCCCGTGCAGCCCGATGGCGACGAGCTGGCCGGCCAGCCGGCGGCCGCCGGCAGCGCTCCCGGCCAGGGTTATTTCGACCTGCACCGGCCCGACACCCTGAGCCTGGCCGAACGCCAGACCTTTGCCGTGCTCGATTCGGCGAAGCAGCTGCCGTCGGTGCGCAACACGCTCGACTGGATTGAGCTGTTTGTGAACGGCTACAAGCGCGTAGGCAAGCTGGAGCTGGGTCCGATTATCAGCACCTACGCCCGCAACAACTTTGAGGGTCACCGTTTCCGGCTGGGCTTCCGCACGACGCCCGAAATCAGCCGCAACTGGCTGCTGCAGGGTTACGCGGCTTACGGCACCAAAGACGGCCTGTTTAAGTACGGCGGCAAGCTCAACCGCATCATCGAGCGCAAGCACTGGACGGTGGCGGGCGTGGAATACCGCCACGATATCGAGCAGGTGGCGATGCTCGACAATGACTTTCTGCCCGACAACAATCTGTTTACGGCCGCTTCGCGCTCGGGCAACGTTGTACAGGGCCGGCCGGTGTTGCGCGATTTGCTGACTTTCTCGCTGCAACGCGACCTGTTTCACGGCTTTACGCAAACCATTTACCTGCGGCACCAGCGCTTCCAACCCGAGCACAACTTCGCGTTCACCGACATTCCGAACCAGAATCCGGGCCCCGGCAACCCGTTGCGGCGCAATTTCATGCTCGCCGAAATGGTCCTGGAATCGCGTTACGCGCCCGACGAAAACCGGGTGCAGAGCGACCTGCGCCGCCGCGTCATCGGCCTGCGCCGCTGGCCGGTGTGGACGTTGCGCTACACGGCCGGCGCCAACCGCTTTCTGGGTAGCAACTTCAAGTACCACAAGTTCAACCTGGTGATGGACCATAGCGTGAACGTGGGTCAGCTAGGTCGCCTCAACTATCGCCTGGAGGGCAGCTACATTCCCAGCACCGTGCCCTACCCCATCCTGAAAGCGCCGCTGGGCAACCAGACTCCCTTCCTCAATTTCAACGCATTCAACCTGATGCGTTACTTTGAGTTTGTGACTGACCGCTCGGTATCGGTGCGCCTGGAGCACCATTTCGAAGGGCTGTTTCTGAATGCCATTCCCGGCATCCGCAGCCTGAACTGGCGCCTGGTGGCCTCCACCAACGTGCTCTACGGCGGCCTGTCGGCGGCCAACCGCACCATTCTGCCGCCCTTCGACCCCGACGGCCATCCGCTCACGCCGCCGCAGAGCCTGAATAAGGTGCCGTACGTGGAAGTCAGCTACGGGCTGGAAAACATTTTCAAGGTGGTGCGCGTCGATTTTCTGCACCGCCTGACCTACCGTGACCTGCCCAACGCCAACAACTTCGGGGTGAAAGTGGGCTTCCAGTTCCGGCTGTGAGTTCAGGTCAGTCGTAGAGACGCGCCCCTTCGCGTCTGGTCGTTGAACCAAACGTCGGCGTAGCCAACGATACTCGAACGATACCCGACCGGCGCGGACGACCAGACGCGAAGGGGCGCGTCTCTACAAGTTTTGCCCGACCTTTGGCGCATGAGCGATTCCCCCATTTCCAGCGCGCTGCTGGCCTACGGCATGTCGGGCAAGGTCTTTCACGCCCCGTTTCTGGCGTTGCACCCCGGCTTTTCGCTGGATGCCGCGCTGGAGCGCAACGAGCCTAAAATTCAGCACGATTACCCCGCCGTGCGCAGCTACCGCAGCCTCGACGAGCTGCTGGCCGACCCCGCGCTGGAGCTGGTGGTGGTGAACACCCCCAACAACACCCACTTCGACCTGGCCCAACAGGCACTGCTGGCCGGCAAGCATGTGCTGATTGAGAAGCCTGTGGCCACCTCCACCGCGCAATTCGAAGAACTGTGGGCGCTGGGCCGGCAGGTTGGCCGCCACGTATTCGCCTATCACAACCGGCGCTGGGACAGCGACTTTCAGGCCGTGCGCCGCATGGTGGAAAGCGGGCAGCTGGGCCAGTTGATTGAGGCGCATTTCCGCTTTGACCGCTACAAGCCGGTGCTCAATACAAAGGCATTTAAAGAAACGCCCATCCCCGGCAGCGGCCTGCTCTACGACCTTGGCCCGCACCTGCTCGACCAGGCCATCAGCCTATTCGGCCAGCCGCTAAGCGCTAGCAAAACCCTGGGCCAAAACCGCGACAACTCCCAGGTCGATGATTTTTTCAGCCTGCACCTGCGTTATCCCAACGGCCTGAACGTGTGGCTGACCAGCAGCCTGCTGGTGGCCGACCCCGGCCCCGCCTACGTGCTGCACGGCAGCCAAGGCAGCTACCGCAAGCAGCGCACCGACCCGCAGGAAGCGCAGTTGCTAAAAGGAATGTCTCCCGATAACTCAGCTTACGGCCGCGAAATCGCTGGTCAGGAAGGCATACTGACGCTCATGGCCGCCGATGGCACATCCCGTGCGCTAACCGATACGGCTCCGGATGGCGATTACCGGCAGCTATTTGAGGCCGTGTACCAGACCATCCGCCACGGGGCCGCTTACCCGATTCGGGAAGAGGAATTGCGCTGGCAGAATGAAGTTCTGGATTTGCCAGGTTGATATAGCAGTTGGGCATCCGGCGGTCAACTTATAACGGTTCCTGCGCGGCCCTTTCGAGCAACTCATCCACGCTGTCGGGGCGCGGGCCAATGTAGTGGAACGTCGGGCTATACAAGTCGCCGGAAAAGACTTCTATCCGGTTTCCTTCGGGAGGCAGGTACACGCGCAGGCTGCCTTGCAGGCGCATCAGCACGTAGAGCTGGCCCGCCACGTAGCGGGAGTCGCTGGGCACCCATTCGGCGCGCAGGAAACCGGCCTGCAGTAAATCGTCGGAGCTTATCATTGGAGTCGAGGTCAGGTTATTGCACCAAGGCTGGCTGGGCATTCCAGCCGCCACCGAGGGCGCGGTACAGGGCCACTGCCTGCAGCAGCTGGGCCTGGTGCAGCTCGGCCAGGGTCAGTTCGGCGTCGAGCACGGTGCGTTGGGCGGTAATGATTTCGAGGTAGCTGGCGTAGCCGGCCACTTGCAGGTCGGTAGCGGTGGCCACGGCCTGGCGCAGCACTGCCACTTCCTGGCGGCGCAGCTCGGCGGTAGCGCGGTAGTTTTCGAGCCCCTGCAGGCCGTTGCTCACCTCGCGCACACTGGTTTGCAGGGTTTTCTGGTAGGCGTAGTAGTGCTCCAGATTGGCGGCCAGCGAACGTTGATATTCAGCCTTGAGCGCGCGGCGGTTGAAAACCGGCGCGGCCATGCCGGCCAGCATGCCATACACTATTGAGCCGGGTTCAAATAGCAGCGAGGTGCGGAAAGCCTGCACGCCCGCATAAGGCGTGAGCGTAAGCGCGGGCAGGAAAGCGGCCCGGGCCGCGTCGAGGTCGGCTCCGGCGGCGGTGAGGTTCAGTTCGGATTCACGCACATCGGGGCGACGCAGCAGCAGACGCGAGGGCAGCCCCGCCGCCAGCTGCGTCGGGGTTTGTACCGCCATCAGGTCATGGGGCCGGGCTACGGGCTTCGGGTAGCGGCCCAGCAGCTGATTGAGCTGGTTTTCGGTTTCGGCAATACGTTGCCGTACCTCAAAAGCCAGGCTGCGCGTGCGCAACACCTGCGCCGCAAACTGCTGCACGGCCAGCTCGGTGATACTACCGGCCTGCTTCTGCACCTTCATTATTTCCAGTGAGCGCTGCTGCAGGTCGGTGTTGCGCTGCAGGGTATTGAGTTGGTTGTCCAGCTTCAGCAACTCGTAGTAATTGCGGGCCACTTCGGCTACCAAATTTGTCACCACCAGGTTGCGGCCCTGCTCCGAAGCCAGCAGGCGCGAGTAGGCAGCCCGGCGGCGGCTCCGCAGCTTACCCCAGAGGTCCACTTCCCAGGAGCTGCGCAGCCCCACGAAGTAATCGGGTGTGATGTTGGTGGGAATGCGACGATTACCATCCACATTGCTGGAGAGGTTGGTATCGTAGTTACCCACACCGTTAAGTGTGTACTCACCGTAACGGTCGAGGCCAACGGCAGCCCCGGCGCTCACCGAAGGCAGCAGCGGCGCCCGGCTGTTGAGCCAGCCGGCGCGGGCCTGCTCCACGCGCTGCACGGCCTGGCGCAGGTCGAGGTTCTGGCCCAGGGCCGTGTCGATGAGGGCCACGAGGGTGCTGTCGGCGAAAAACTGCCGCACGGGCAGGTCGCCGATGCTGGCGCTATCGAGCGGGGCGGCGCCGGGGCGGTAGCTACCAGGCAGCCGTGCCACATCGGGCTGCGGGCGAGGGGCGGCTACCTGGCAGCTGGCCAGGGCGCTTAAGAAAACGATGAACAGGAAGACAAGGCGTCTCATTTTTTCTTAGAGTTTATTTACGCCGGCACAGCTTCGTGCTCAGGCTCTTCTACCAGCCTGGGCTTGGCCGCCGGCTGGTCATTATCCTTCCTTTCGACCTTAATCAGCCCCGCAAACAGCACGTACAGCCCCGGGATAAGCACCAGCCCGAACAGCGTGCCGATAAGCATGCCGCCCGCCGCCGCCGTGCCGATGGAGCGGTTGCCCAGCGCCCCGGCGCCGCTGGCCACCACCAGCGGCACCAGCCCGGCGATGAAGGCAAACGAAGTCATCAGAATAGGCCGCAGGCGGGAGAAGGCGCCTTCCACGGCCGCCTCCAGCACGGGTGTGCCGGCGCGGCGGCGCTGCTCGGCCACCTCGATGACGAGAATGGCATTTTTACCCAGCAGGCCGATGAGCATCACCAGCGCCACCTGGGCGTAGATGTTGTTTTCAAGCCCCAACAGCTTCAGCGACAGGAAAGCGCCGAACACCCCAGTGGGCAAGCTCAGCAGCACCGGCAGCGGCAGCAGGAAGCTTTCGTATTGCGCCGCCAGCAGCAAATACACGAAAATCAGCACCATGCCGAAGACGTACAGCGCCTGGTCGCCCGACAGGATTTGCTCGCGCGTCATGCCACTCCACTCGTAGGAATAGCCCTTCGGCAGCTCCTTTTTCGCCACTTCCTCAATGGCTTTGATGGCTTCGCCGGAGCTGTGGCCGGGCGCGGCATCGCCGGTGAGCAGGGCCGAAGTGTACATATTGTAGCGCGTGAGCTGGTCGGGACCGTACACGCGCTCCAGCCGCACGAAGGTGGAGTAGGGCACCAGCTCGCCGCGGTTATTTTTCACGTAGAGGGCCAGCAGGTCTTCGGGCTTGCCGCGGTACTCGGGCTTGGCTTGCACCATCACCTTGTACATCTGGCCGAAGCGGATGAAATTGCTGGCATAGTAGCTGCCGAGCATGGTTTGCAAAGTACTCATGGCCTGGTCGATGGTCACGCCTTTTTTGGCCGCCATCTCCTGGTCTACGTGAATCATGTACTGCGGAAAGTTGGGGTCGAAGCCGGTGAAAGCGCTGCCGATGGCGGGCGTCTTGGCCAGTGCTTCCACGAAATGGTCGGCTACCTGGGCGGTTTTCTGCAGGTCGCCGGTGCCGGATTTATCCAGCAGCCGCAGCTCGAAACCGCTGGCGTTGCCGAAGCCCGGCACCGTGGGTGGCGGAAAAAACTGGATGTCGGCATCGACCAGGTGCTTGGTTTTGGCTTCCAGCTCGGCAATCAATTCCGTCACCGACTGCTTCCTATCGTCCCAGCCCTTGAGGTTAATCATACCCATGCCGTAGGAGGCGCCGGTCACGTCGTTCAGCAGGCTATAGCCCGCCAGCGTCGAAACTGACTCGACAGCCGGCAGCTTATCGGCCACCTTTTGTACTTCATCCAGAATGCGCTCGGTGCGCTCCACGGTAGCGCCGGCGGGCGTGGTCACGTTCACGTACACCATGCCCTGGTCCTCCGTAGGAATGAAGCCACCGGGCAGGATGCGGTTGACGCCCCAGGTGGCGGCGCAGAACAGCAGCAGCACGCCCAGTGTGACTACGCGGCGGCCCGCTACGGCCGTCAGCAAGCCCTTGTAGCGCCCCGCCAAGGCGTCGTAGCGCTTGTTGAAACCGCCGAAGAACCTGCCCAGCAAGCCCTTCCGCTCCTCCCCTACCGCCACCGGCTTCAGCATTATGGCACAAAGCGCGGGCGTCAGCGTCAGCGCATTAATCCCCGAAATAACGATGGCAAACGCCAGCGTGAGCGAAAACTGCCGGTAGAACACGCCCACCGGCCCACTCATAAACGACACCGGCACAAACACCGCCGACATCACCAGCGTGATGGCAATGATGGCGCCGCCAATCTCCTTCATCGCCGCGAAGGTGGCCTCGCGGGCACCGAGGTGCTCGTCGTGCATCTTGGCATGCACGGCCTCCACCACCACGATGGCGTTATCGACCACAATCCCAATGGCCAGCACCAGCGCAAACAGCGTGAGCAGGTTGATGCTGAACCCCAGCAGCTGCATGAAAAACAGCGTGCCCACCAGCGCCACCGGCACCGCCAGCGCTGGGATGAGCGTGGACCGGAAATCCTGCAGAAACACGTACACTACGATGAACACCAGCACGAAAGCCTCCAGCAGCGTCCGCAGCACTTCGTGAATGCTGGCGTCGAGGAAGCGCGACACGTCGTAGGAAATGTTGTAGGTCATGCCCGGCGGGAAGCTGCTGCCTTTCAGCTCAGCCATGCGGGCCTTCACGCTGGCAATGACTTCGCGGGCATTGGAGCCCGGCCGCTGCTTGAGCATGATGGACGCCGAGGGCCGCCCGTCGGTCTTGGAAGCCATGCCATATGAAAGCGTACCGAATTCCACATCAGCCACTTCCTTGAGCTTGAGCAGCGAGCCGTCGGGATTGGCGCGCAGCACGATGTTGCGGTACTGCTCGGGCTCGAAGAGCTTACCGGTGTAGCGCAGCACGTACTGCATCACCTGCGCCTTACCGCCCGAGCTTTCGCCGGCCTTGCCGGGCGCGGCCTCCACGTTCTGCGCCCGGATGGCAGCCACAACTTCCTTGGTGCCCACGTCGTAGGCGGCCATGCGGTCGGGCTTCAGCCACACGCGCATCGAGTATTCGCGCTGCCCCATTATCTCGGCAAAGCCTACGCCGTTGATGCGCTTGAGCTCCTGCAGTACGTTGATGTCGGCGAAGTTGTAGATGAATTGCTCGTCCATCTTCGCATTGTCGCTCATCACGTTGAGGTAAAGCAGCATCGAGTTTACCTCCTTCTCCGTCGTCACCCCGGCCTTGATAACTTCCTCCGGCAATTCGTCCAGGATGGTCGTCACGCGGTTCTGCACGTTCACGGCCGCCAGGTCGGGGTCGGTGCCGACTTCGAAGAAAATCTGGATGAGCGTGGTGCCGTTGTTGCTGCTCACCGACGACATGTAGGTCATGCCCGGCACGCCGTTGATGGCGCGCTCCAGCGGCGTGGCCACCGCCTTGGCGCACACCTCGGCATTGGCGCCAGTGTACTTGGCCGTCACCGTTACCGAGGGCGGCACGATGTCGGGGAACTGCGTGATGGGCAGCGAGAACAGCGCCAGCGCGCCCAGCAGCGTTATCATCAGCGAGATAACGAGCGACAGGACGGGACGACGGATGAATATATCGAACATGCAGTTAGTTTAGAGTGTCCGGGCTAAGGTCCCGCGGCCGAATCACTTGCCCATCTTTTAGCCCCTGCGTGCCCTCGTACACAATCCGGTCGCCGGCCTGCAATCCGCTTTTCACCAGGTACGAAAGCCCCGTCCGCTGCTGCGGCTCAAAGGCGTGCATCCTCACCCGATTCTGCTTGTCAAGCAGATACACGTAGCTCTTGTCCTGAATTTCAAACACCGACTGCTGCGGCACCAGCACCGCATCGGGCCGCACATTGGCCAGCCGCACCCGGCCCGAAGCCCCGTGCTTGAGTAGCCGTTTGGGGTTGTCAAAACGCGCCCGGAAGGCAATGGAACCGGTGTTTTCGTCAATCTCACCCTCCACCGTTTCCACGTAGCCGGGGTGAGCGTAACGGCTGCCATCGGCCAGCAGCAGTGTTACCGTGTCAGAGTTGGCGCGCTCGGGGTGGCGCTCGCGGGTTTTTACATACTCCAGGTACTCAGCCTCCGACACGTTGAAGTAGGCAAACACCTCGCTCAAGTCGGACACCGTCGTCAGCAGCATTCCATTCTCAATGAGGCTGCCCACCTTCAGCGGAATGCGGTTGATGATGCCGTCGAATGGTGCCCGCACCAGCGTGTAGCCCAGGTTGAGGCCGGCGGTGCGCTGGCTGGCGCGGGCGCCGTTGGCGGCGGCCTGGGCGGCGTGTAGCCTGGCCTGGGCCAGGCCCAGCTCGCTTTTGGCTATTATGTTCTTATCCACCAGCAGCTTCACGCGCTCCAACTGAAGTTTGGCGGCGGTCACGTCGGCCTCAGCGCCGCTTTCGCTGGCCTGGGCGCGGTCGAGTTGGTTGCGGTATTCGCTGGGTTGAATGCGGAACAGCGGCTGGCCCTTCTTCACCAGCTTGCCCTCGTCCACGAAAATCTGGTCGAGGTAGCCGCGCACTTTGGCTCGCACTTCCACGTTGCGCTCGGCCTCGATATTGGCCACGTACTCGTGGAACAGGCGCTGGTCGGCCGCTGCCAGCGTGGTCACGGGCAGGGTAGGCACGGCGGTAGCGGCCGGTTCGTCCGGCGTTTTACCGTCGGCCGCGCAGGCGCTTACGGCCACGGCCAGGGCCAGCAGCCGCAGCCCGGTTTTCAGGCTATTGAGGGCAAACAAAACTTGATTCTCAGGCACGATAGTTTGTTTCACAGGTCATTTCACTAAAAAGCCCGCCCGTTGCGGCTGCTCGTCAGCCCGTAAGGCCAGCGTATCTGATGGGCCACCACTTTGGCAGCGCGCCAGCTGGCTGCGGGCCTGCACCAGCTCATTCTCCAAGGCGGCCAGTTCCTCCGCATCGGCCGGTTCTTGCTGTCCCGGCGGGCTACTATCGCGCAGCAGATAGAGATTTAAGCCCGTCGAAAGCAGCAGAGCCGCCGTAAGCAGGTAAGCAAGAATGCGATAACGCGTATCGGTAGCGGTACGGGCGCTGTTCATAGCCACAAAGGGAGGCATGCGGTATTAAAACCGTATGAAAGCGGTATTAGAAAACCTTAAAAAGGTGCAAATCCCTCTTTCTGTTGTGCTCTAGGCTGCTGTCATCCTGAATGCGGAACTGTCATACTTCACTGCGTGACCGCCAGCTGAGGCATGACAGAGTATTACCCTGCAGGCAACCACACGCTCGCCACGGTGCCCTCTCCTTCCGTCGAGCTCAACTCCACGCGCCCACCGTGCAGGCGTATAATCTTCTGCGTCAGCGGCAAACCCAGGCCACTACCCGGCACCTTTGCTACGCCCGCCGCCCGAAACATCGGCTCAAACACCAGTCGCAAATCGGCCGCCGAAATGCCTGCTCCGTTATCCGTCACAATCACCAGCAGCGTGGTAGCATCAGCATAGCCCAGCTCTACCGTCACGGGCTCAGCCGAATATTTGGCTGCATTATCCAGCAGATTAAATAGCGCTGTAGTAAGCAGTTGCGGGTTACCGCGCAAGGCAAAAACGTCCGAGTCGTCCTTCGGTAACTGACCGAATGTCTGCCGAAACTCCCGGCCCGGGTATTTCCCCTGCGCATACCCAATAGCCTGGCTCAAACATTCATCCAGCCGCACCGGCCGCCGGTCGAGCGCCGCCGCGTCGGTGCGCGCCAGCGTGAGCAAGCCGTTGGTCAGGTCAATGAGGTGGCGCACATCCAGCAACGCCGACTGCATGCTGTGCTGACTGTCAGCCAAAGTCTTGTCGTAATCCAAGGACGTCTCCAGCGTCCCTTGCAAAGTAGTGAGCGGCGTGCGCAGCTCGTGCGAGGCATTCGACAAAAAGCTTCGTTGCGCCTCAAACGCGTGCTGCACTCGCCCCAGCATCTGATTGAACGTGATGGCAAGCTGGGCAATTTCATCGCGCTGGTTGCCCTCGTCTACCCGCTGGCTCAGGTTAGAGGCGTTAATCTGCTCTACCTGCGTCACCACGCGGGCCACCGGACGCAAAAATTCATTCGCAAACAACCACCCAGTCAGTATAATAAGTAATAGGGCGCCCACATTACCCACTACCAGTACCAGCGCTAGCTTGTCAATATTGGCCCAACCCAGCTCATCTACCGACGATACGAAAATCTGGTAGGTCTGTCCGGCGTAAGCATAGCGCAGTTTCACGGTTTCGCGGCGGCCCTCCGCTACTGCCAGCCAGTTTTTTTGCGACAACCCAGGCTGGTATTGTTTACTGAATAAGCTGTTAGTCGTTGTAGTATCGCTGGTATAAAGCAGCTGTCCATTAGGGCCGTAGATGCTGATAAGCTCCTGCGCCGTCGTCAGCAGGTCGCGGGCGCGCAGTTCGCTGCCGGTGTTGCCCAAGGGGCGGCGGCGCAACAGCACCCGCCCCACCAGCCCAGCCTTGCTCAACAGCCGGGTCTGGAAGCGCTGCTGCCGGCCTTCGGCCTGAAAGTAGTAGACGAAAGCCGAGAATACCAGCAAGATACCTGCCACCAGCAGCGTAAAGCGCAGTACCAGCTTGGTCCGAATGAGCATGGTTTTCGGCTATTCGTTGATGCGCAACACGTAGCCCATTCCCACTACCGTATGAATGAGCTTGGGCGTAAAATCCCGGTCTACTTTCTTACGCAAATAGCTCACGTACACATCGATGATATTTGTATTCGTATCGAAGTTCAACTCCCAGACTCGCTCCGCAATATCCACCCGCGACACGATGCGGCCCTGATTGAGCAGCAGGTGCTCCAGCAGCGAATACTCGCGGGTAGTGAGGTCGATGCGCTGCCCGGCACGGGTCACGATTTTGGCGTCGAGGTCGAGTTGTAAATCGGCCAGACGCAGCAGGCGCTGGCCCTGCAGGGCGGCCCGGCGCTGGGTGAGAGCCCGGGCACGTAGCAGCAATTCCTTGAAGGCAAATGGCTTGGCCAGATAGTCATCGGCGCCGGCTTCGAAGCCCAGCACTTTGTCGTCGAGGCTGTCGAGGGCGGTGAGCAGCAGCACGGCCATGTTTGGATAATCGGCCCGGATGCGGCGACAGATTTCCAGGCCGCTCAGGTAGGGCAGGTTCACGTCGAGGATAGCGAGGTCGTAAGCGCGCTGCTGGGCCATCGACCAACCGGCCTGACCGTCGTAGGCCACGTCGATTTCATGACCCTCATTTTCAAAACCTTTCTGAATGAAAGAGGCCAGGCGAGCTTCGTCTTCTACGAGGAGGATGGTCATGGAAATGCAGGAGTTGGGGGAACAATAGCCGCCGGCCGGGGTTTTAACTGACTCGGCCGGCTAAGCTCAGCATACGGGAAGCGGCCGAAAACCGGAGTAAATATCCGCCGCCGCATTGGGTTTTGGTGCCGCATTATGCCGCCATTTGCCGCCCGCGCTAACTCAAATTTCTGGCTGATTCCGGTTTTTCCGCGTACACCTAAACGCTTACCATCTGATAACTACCGCATGTCGAAAACAATAATCGTCTCCAACCGCCTCCCCACAAAAGTCTTACGCACCGATGACAGCCTCACGTTTCAGCCCAGCGAAGGCGGGCTGGCCACGGGACTCGGCTCCATCTACCGGCAGGGCGACAATGTGTGGGTGGGTTGGCCCGGCTTATTCGTCAACGACCCCTCAGAGGAGCAGTACGTCACCACCCAGCTGCAGGCCGACAGCATGGCCCCGGTCTTCCTCACCGAAGCCGAAATCCGCGACTACTACGAGGGCTTCAGTAATTCCACGCTCTGGCCTACTTTCCACTATTTCACGCAGTTTGCCACCTACGAACAAAGCCACTGGGAAGCCTACGTGGCCGTGAACGAGAAATTCTGCCAAGCCGTGCTGGCCCAGTCCGGCCCCGAAGACACCATCTGGATTCACGATTACCAACTGCTGCTGCTGCCCGAAATGCTACGCCGTGCCCGCCCCGAGGCCAGCATCGGCTTCTTCCTGCACATCCCGTTTCCCTCGCACGAGCTCATCCGGGTATTGCCCTGGGCGGCCGAGCTGCTGCGCGGCGTACTGGGCGCCGATTTGATTGGCTTCCATACGTTTGGCTACATGCGCCACTTCCTCAGCGCGGTATCGCACACGCTGGGAATCACGGCGCACAACGGCCAGCTCGAAGTGGGCCAGCGCGCCGTGCGC
>Ga0247804_10000488_pt1 | contig 18286 bp, 19 predicted proteins | sample UWRJL029104C1_FD_181142 | JGI IMG/M metagenome (GOLD analysis project Ga0247804, IMG submission 181142) | Plant litter microbial communities from Arlington Agricultural Research Station in Wisconsin, United States - UWRJ-L029-104C-1 | ecosystem: Environmental > Terrestrial > Plant litter >...
GAGCCATGAGTGGCTCGACCATGTTTTTACCCAGGTCTCTGATGGCGACAACGCGGAAGTGCCCAGTTACTTCCAGCGGCGCAATCAGCGCCGTCGTACGCGTGCCTGCAAATGCGATCAGCATTTGGTCCTCGGTGGGGTGCGGAAGGGACATTGCCCTCACCAGCCTTTCTTTTTTCGTTTGAATAGGGATGGGGTGCAATAAAATAAGTATAACTACCCCTAAAAAACACGCAACCATAACCGGCTTGCAAAATGTGGTAAATTTTGCTATAATATCACTATAAAACGGCGCCAAAAGCGCCTATAATGATAAAGATTATGGCAAAACGAAAACAGACACGTAAACGAAGCTCAGCAAAATCACGAGCAAAGACAGCCGCACCACAACATGCGTTACCGGTAGGGTTCTGGTCGCAGGTCGGCGCCCTGTTCTTAATTGCGTTTTCATTCCTGCTCGTACTGGGCTGGTTCCATGTTGGTGGTCCGGTGCTTGATTGGATGTACCAGGCGGCTCTGAATTCAGTCGGCTATGCCGTCTATGTTGTGCCACTACTCTTTATCTATGTTGCCGTTGAAGTCTTCCGGGCTGAAGATAACCGCCTGCCATTTGCCATGAAATTTGCGACCGCACTTTCATTGGTCTGGTTTGCCGGGCTTTTCGGTCTTCTGAAGAATGCCGACGGCAAGACAACCGGTGGCTTTGTGGGTGATCTCGCCAACAGCGGTCTTCTACTGCTTGTTAATGGGGGAGTAGCGGCCTTTATCTACGTATTATTGATTATCATCACCGCGCTATTTATTATCCGCGTTTCACCGTTTACGATCATTAAAAAGCTCTGGGAACTCGCGCGCCGCGATACCAGTGAGCAAGAAGCGAATGTCAGTGTAATGCGTAACGCCGCCGCGCTTGATGCGCCAAAGTCCACTATTGCCGACTTTAAGATGAATGCCGGTGTGCCAACGCTTGATGGCGATGAAAAGCCTTCGCGCATGTCTACATTTAAGAATTCAACTCCTCGCGACAAAGCAGCCGAAGAATCTGCTGCCCTTGTGACCGTGAGCGATCCGAACTGGAAAGCACCAAGCGTAGACTTGTTGGAAAAGAAACAATCGCCAGCCGACCCGGGAGATGTGCAACAAAATGCCCTTATCATCAAAGATACGCTGCATGAATTTAATATTGATGTTGATATGGAAGGTGCCAACATTGGCCCAAAGGTCACTCAGTACACCTTGCGACCACCAAGTGGGGTGAAGCTGGCGCGTATTACAGCGTTGGAAACTAATATCGCCTTGAACCTGGCCGCACAGAGCCTCCGTATGGAAGCCCCAATCCCTGGCCAAAAGGTAGTGGGTATCGAAGTGCCAAACCGTAAAGCAGCCGATGTGCGCCTGCATTCGATCCTTACCAGCAGCCAGTGGAGCGCTAATACTGAACCGCTTGGGTTTGCGATTGGTAAAGATATTGCCGGCCAAGCCACTATTGGTGAACTTAATAAAATGCCCCACCTTTTGATTGCTGGTCAAACTGGTGCCGGTAAATCGGTCATGATTAACACCATGCTGACCAGCTTGCTGTACCACAACAGCCCGAGTGAAATGAAGCTAATTCTGGTAGACCCGAAGCAAGTCGAAATGGCGCCATACGAAGATATTCCGCACCTTTTGACCCCTGTCATTACTGAACCTGAAAAGACAATTAGCGCCTTAAAGTGGGCGGTCAATGAGATGGAGCGACGTTACAAATTGCTGGCCGAAAACAAGGTCCGTGATATTCAAACGTATAACCAACTTGTTCAAAGTGCGGGTAAGAAAGTCACTATTCAAGACGAAGCGGGGATACCGCATGAACACGAAAATGGTGCAATGCCATACATCGTGATTGTCATCGATGAGCTCGCCGATCTTATGATGGCCGCTGCACGCGACGTCGAAGCTTTGATCGTGCGTTTGGCACAGAAGTCACGTGCCGTCGGTATTCACTTGGTACTTGCTACACAGCGCCCTTCAGTAAACGTTATTACCGGTTTGATTAAAGCCAACGTGCCGGCGCGTATTGCCTTTACGGTAACCTCGCAGATTGATAGCCGTACTATTCTTGACCAGCCTGGTGCTGAAAAGCTGCTTGGCCAAGGTGACATGTTGATCCTGACGCCATCAATGAGCAAGCCAAAGCGTATCCAAGGTGCCTTCGTTTCGCTTGAAGAAGTAAATAAGATTGCCGATCACTTACGCAGCCAATCACCACCACAGTACAACGATGAAGTGGTGAGCCAACAAGTGAACCTTAACGGTAAGGGAGGTGTGGTGATGGACTTTGACGAAAGCGGTGACGACGATATGTACCGCGATGCCGTACGTGTCGTGATTGATAGCGGCAAGGCGAGCGCTAGCTTGCTACAACGCCGCCTACGCGTTGGCTACGCCCGTGCAGCCCGCTTGGTTGAAGCAATGGAAGAGCAGGGGATTATCGGCCCAGCCGATGGCGCACGGCCTCGTGACGTGCTTGTCAGCAGTATTGATGATGTCTTTGGTGGCGGCACTGCTGCACCTGAAGACGAAGATCTTGGCTAGCAATTCTTAACAGCCGATTTACTGAAAGACGATTCGACTTGAATCGTCTTTTTACTCGCTCTATGATAGATGCAGAGGACTTGCGATAACAGATAAGGTAGGGTATAATAACAGGGTTATCAACTCAAGCTTGTATCTAGTGAGTACAAGCATTTACCTACGAGGTAAATTCCCAAAGGAGCAAACTATTATGAATGAATACGAACTCACCGTTCTGATTCACCCTGATCTGGAAGCAGATCTCGAAACACCACTTAACAAAGTGCGTGACATTATTAAAGCCGCTGGTGGTAAGATCCTGCGCGAAGATAACTGGGGCAAGAAGAAACTTGCTTACACGATTCGTCGCGAAGATTTTGGTATCTATGTCTACATGGATGTTGAACTTCCCTCAGACGCACCGCTTAAGATTAGCAACATCTTCAACATTACCGATGAAGTATTACGCTACCTCTTAGTCCGTGTTGATGAAAAAGCTCGACGTGCACTTGCAGAGCAAGCGCGCCAAGACGCCCGTGGCACCGAAGAAGTTAAAGAGGAGGAATAGGGAATATGGCAAAAAGCATTAACCAAGTCATTTTGATGGGGCGCCTAACCCGCGACCCTGAACAGCGCACAACTACCACTGGTAAAGTGATTGCTAACTTTAGCATCGCTGTTGATCGCGGTGGACAAGACGATGCTGCCGATTTCTTTGAAGTAACTGCTTGGGAAAAGCTTGGCGAACTCGTCATGCAATACCTCGGCAAGGGCCGCCGCGTACTCGTCCAGGGACGTCTTCGCCAGGATAGCTGGGATGACAAAGAAACTGGTAAAAAGCGCTCACGCGTTGAAGTAACGGCAACTGATGTTACTTTCCTTGATGGACCAAATGGTGACGGTGCAAGCACCGGCGCCCCAGCTGCACCACGTGCTGCAGCCCCAAAAAAGTCTGATGATGTTGTTATTGAAGACATCGACGACAAACCTATTGATTTAAGTGAGATTCCTTTCTAGGAACTGGAGAATAAGATAATGCAACAAAAAAGAATGAAACGCGACACACCTCTGTATTTTGACTACAAAGACGTCAAAACACTGCAACGATTTATTAACATTTACGGCCAAATCGAACCAATCGGTAAGACGAGCCTCAGTGCTAAGCAACAGCGCCAACTTGCGACCGCTATCAAGCGTGCCCGCCACCTCGCACTATTGCCATTCGTTTCTCAAGGGTAATCCAGCGTGGGATACTACCAGCCAACTGACCTAAAAAAAGGCGTCGTCCTTCAAATTGATGGCAAGCCTTTTAAGGTTATTGATTATAACCAAAAAGTTATGGGTCGCGGCGGTAGTATTGTAAACGTTAAGATTAAGAACTTGATTGATGGTTCAGTGCAGCCGAAGACCTTTAAGGGGCAGGAGCGCATTGAATCTGCCGAAGTGAACAACCAGACGGTGCAATACCTGTACTCTGATGCTGATAACTTCTACTTTATGGATCCTGAAACGTTTGAACAGTTTCAGCTTCAGCGCGCCGTCGTTGAAGACAGTGCTGGCTACATGAAAGAAGGGGACACCCTTGGTCTTCAGCTTTTTGATGGCCGCGTGATTAACGTTGAGCTGCCAAAGAACGTCTACTTAACCGTTACCTATGCCGAAGACGTCGTAAAGGGCGACACTACTAGTAGCGTCCTGAAAGATGCGACACTTGAAACCGGCCTCGTCATTAAAGTACCGTCTTTTATTAAGACGGATGATGTTATTTCTGTTGATACCACCACTGGTGAGTATCGCGAACGAAAGAGGGATTAATAGCTCTATGTCAGCGCGGGGACAAGCGTCGCCACTAGATTCGTCAGATCTCATAATATATCCTCTCACGGCGTCGGCAATGGACGAGCTGTATATACCACGCATAATTGAACCAAATAATGGCAATGGACCGCGAACTGTAGCAATCGTGAATATTGACCCCTTGGCAGTAGGTGATACGTTCCATAAAGATAAGTGGCCTCTTCGAGTGACGTTATTATCTGAATTTCAAATTGACCCTGAACAATGGGATGAGTTCGATGCTGAAATGCCTCGGATTATAGACGAGTGGGGACTGATACACGCTCAATTGTCACTCGGCGACGAGCGGTTTTATGGTGATAACGAAGACACGAGAGTGCGTGCGATTGATTTTGCGGGAACCATGCATCTTTACCCACTTCATATTGCACTTTTTGCACTGGTGCATCGTTTAGGTGCCAGCTTCGACCAAACCTATGCTGGTCCTCAGCACTATTCTCCTCACACGACCGTTCCCAAAGAGGCGTCTTTTGAGGCAGGTGACATTGTGCACACCCAGGGAATCGCGATCATAGAAAAATCAGCGGAAAACAACGATGAGCGGATTGTTAAAAGAGTTTTCGCATGGGACAAGCGATGATTAAGCGCCGCCTTGACGCCGAAATCACGCATCGCAAGATGACGCCGACGCGCTCGCAGGCCGAGAGCTGGATTAAGCTTGGGAAAGTAATTGTGAACGGCCAAGTAGTGACGCGGCCGGGGCATTTCGTAAACGATTTAACAGATATTAAGCTTGATGCCGACGAACGATACGTCAGCCGTGCTGGTTTGAAACTCGCCAGCGTCGCGAAGATTCTAAATGTCGATTTTAATGATAAATTTGTCCTAGACGTCGGCAGCAGCACGGGCGGTTTTACTGATTACGCGCTGCAACATGGTGCCCGTAAGGTTTACGCTGTTGATGTTGGTACCGAACAGCTCCATCCGTCTCTTCGTAATCACCCAAAGATTGAACTTCACGAAAAAACTGATATCCGCGACTTCCACTTGAAGCTGCCGGTAGATATCGTCGTGATCGATGTGTCATTTATTAGCCTGCGCGAGATCTTGCCGCACATCGCCCGCGAATTGGTCAAAGATAGCACGCAAATCGTTGCGATGGTAAAGCCGCAATTTGAAGCGGGCATGCATCAAACCAATAAAGGTATTATTAAAAACGATTCTATCCGTCGCCAGATCTTAAAAGACTTTGAAATCTGGACGAAAGACTTATTTGTGATTAAAGACAAACGCGATAGTGACGTGAGCGGCGCGAAGGGGAATCAAGAACGGTTCTATTTGCTGACGTTGAAGCGGAACTCAACGACGTCGCCTGGGCGCATTACGTAGTCGCGGCCTTCAGTACGCATTTTCCCGGCAGCCTTGGCTGCCGTTTCGCTTCCCGCGGCAATGAGGTCGTCGTAATCAACGATAGCTGCCGCAATGAAACCTTTTTCGAAGTCGGTGTGGATTACCCCGGCGGCTTGTGGAGCAGTCGAGCCAACACGAATTGTCCAAGCGCGAATTTCTTTTGGTCCAGCGGTAAGGTAGCTCTGTAAACCAAGCGTGGTGTAGGCGACGCGGGCGAGTTGGGCGAGCCCTGATTCTTCAACATTGTAAGAAGCGAGCAGCTCTGCGGCATCTTCTTCGGGTAGCCCGCGCAGTTCTTCTTCGAGCTTGGCGCAGATAAAGGTGGAAAGTGCAGGGGCGACAAGTGCCGAAAGGGTTTCCTTTTTTACATCGTCGGCCAGGGTATCCTCATCAACGTTAAACACGTAGATGACTGGCTTAGCAGTCAGGAGCTGCAACTCTTGAATAATTTCTGTATTCAAACCAGGGAAATCGCCAACGAGCTTTCCTTGTTCGAGGTGAGTCTTCAGCTGGCCAATCTGTTCAATTTGGGCACGAGCGATAGGGTTGCTCTTAGCTTCACGTTCCAGTTTGGGGATGTGGCGCTCGAGGCTTTGGAGATCAGCGAGGATCAGCTCAGTATTAATTGTTTCTATATCATTCTGAGGATTAACGGTATCAGAGACGTGAATGACGTCACCATTTTCAAAGGCGCGCACCACGTGCACAATCGCGTCGCATTCACGGATGTTAGCGAGGAATTTATTCCCCAGGCCTTCGCCTTTACTGGCGCCCGCGACGAGGCCGGCAATATCAACGAAAGTGACCACCGCAGGGATGACTTTTTCAGCTGAATAAAGATCGCGTAGTACCGCCAGGCGTTCATCAGGAACGGCGATAATTCCAGTATTTGGCTCGATAGTTGCAAAAGGGTAGTTGGCCGCTAAGATGTTGTTATCGGTCAGTGCATTAAAAAGCGTCGATTTGCCGACGTTGGGAAGACCTACGATACCGATAGATACACTCATATCCAATTAGTATATCATAACAGGGGTGAGTATTGACAATTTATCAATAAAGTGCTATCTTTAGTGTAAGTCACATTAATAAAAAAAATGAAAAACAAAAAAATGAAAAACAGTGAAACACTACGCGAAGCAGAAAAAAAGCACAACCCAATGAAAGGGCTACTTGCTACTGGTATGATAGCCCTACCTTTCTTGGCTTCAGTCGCAGGCGCGATGGGAGTGGCTAGCAGCGCAGAGCAAGCTCGGGACGTATTAGATGAACTTATAAAAGACGTAAACACCCACTCCGCAACCTATGAAGGGTTGAAGACATCCGGAGAGGCATTAAAAGATTTTGTTCATGTAACCGGCGAGAATACGGTGGCTTTAGGTGAAGGTACTTACGAAGACCAGATCCAAACAGGCGATCAAGCTGGTCCTAGCGGAGAATCTCTCTATGAAGACCTGCATGCAGTAGAAGCTTACGTTAGGGATGTTTATGGCGATGATGTTCCAGCTGAGTTCCTTGAACTATTTGATCAAGCAGAAAGTGAAATTTCTTATAACCAAAATTCGATGAATCAGGTGAAGGGTGCAATGGCGGCCACTGCTCTTGGTCTCGGTGGCGCGTATCTACTTACTCGCTCTAAGAGTAAGGACCCAACCAGCCCGACAAGTATTGATGTATAGATTTTGAGCAGACAATTATACGAGTCGACTACGTAGCTCGTCAGCAAAATCATTCTCACCCAGCATTTCAGCCGCATGAATGTATTTATTTATGAGGCGTATTTTGGTTGGCTCGTCGAGAAGTTTTTGCCTATCTGGATCAGTATTGCGACGCATATCAGACAATTTAACCGCTAATGCATCTGGATCGCCAGCAATCAGCTTGTAGTATTCGTCACCTGGCACACCATCCTTTCGAGTTAAAAGATCGACGATTTTGACTACTCGTGGTGGTATACCGCTGTCGAGGAGCTCCTGAGTAGTAATACCAGAGTCTTCCACGACATCGTGTAGCCAAGCGGCTGTAGCACGATCCCATTCACCACGCTCCTCAAACTCCTTTGCTACAGCTTCGGGGTGTTTAATGTAATCAACCCCTAACTTATCGACTTGTCCAGCATGGGCTGCACGTGCGAGTTCGCGCGCCTGTTCAAGCATCGGTGGTTCTTTCTCAGAGAGTTCGGAGTTCTGTTCTATCGATGCGTAAGTATCTGCGAGTTCTTGAGCACCAATAAGATACCGATCTGAACCAATCTCTTCAGGGTTTGCCGGATCATACCCAGCCACGATATAACATTCGGCATCACCGTTCATCTCTTTGCCCCATGGAGCTATGATTCTGATAGGTTCACCGGTAGGATTTTTAATCGCGCGTACTAAATCTTTGGCTTTAAAAACGCCCTCTTGATCAGTTGTCTCGTAATGGTGGGCAAAGTTTTCATGACGTATGAGATATTCTTCTCCACCTGGGTTGGTAACAATGAGATCGCCTTCGTTAGCTATATCGGTGGTTTCTACAGTGCCGTTAGCTAGGATGGTTTGAACGACCTCGCCAAATTGAGCCACGCGCGCCTGGATAGTGGCGGTCTTTTCAAAAACCGGTGCTTCGGCTAGAGCTAGTGTATATTCATCACTATTAATATCAGTGAGTTCTGATATCTCGCCATTGTCCTCTAGGATGCTATGTGCGGCCTCGACGGCTAGTTTTTGATCTTCCATTTTGGTTTTTCCTTGTTTGGCCCATTTTATACCAAGCTGGTACGAAAGTTCAAATAGTAGGTGCGCATCAGAGACGGGCTGGTGAGTTTTGCTTGGTGGAGCAGGAGTGGACAACCAACACCCCGCACGGTAGAATGTAAACATAAGAAGGATCTACATGGGCGTAAGAGATAACAAAAAAGATGTTCGATATGCCGGCAAAGCGTTCGGTGGCGGATCATATGCAAAAACGAGGATTATTAAGATCGTTGTTATCTTTTTGGTGGGGCTGGTGACCTTCGCCGCGGCAGCGATTCTTTTCCTATACCTTCGACCAGGTGCAACTTCAGAAAATGGGCAATCAACAGAAATGTCGGAAGAAGAAGCTGCTGCGGCTGCCGATGCTGAGGTTGCCAAAACACAGGCGATCAGTAACGATGCGTACAAGATCGTAGAGAATGACGGCTATAGCGCGGTGGTGCCGTGGTTTGAAAAGAAGATTGAAGAAGCGCCTGACACTTACGACAAAGTGACTCTGTACATTCAACTGTCTCAAACAGCGACGAACAACGGACAGTTGGCTGATGCTTTAAAGTATGCCTTAAAGGCCGAAGAGCTGGAGCAGAGTGGTGTTACTGCATCACTTGTTGCAAATGCTGCCTATGCCGCGGGTGATAAGCCGACTGCTCTCAAGTATTACAAGCTGACGCTTGAGCGCATTACTTATTGGATTGGTAATGAAGATGTCTACCAGACCTATGAAGAGCGTATCCAGGAGCTTGAAAAATAATGTCACGTAGATTTCTTTTTGCCCTTGGGTTTGTGATGCTTGGCGCCGTAGGGGCGGCTTATGCTTCAACCGAAGTACTGAGCGATATCGTGTCTGCTCGCGCGTACCAAACCTGTCGAGGAGAGAGTTTCAACAAAAACAAACGAAACGCCGGTGTGTTTCAGTCGGGGTGTGGCTATTTTACAAACCAGGTGATGAACATCAACACCTTCTTAACGGGTACAAATGGGTACATTTTAACAGGGGGTATCTTTAAAGATAAGGCCGTGGGAGCCACCACAACGAATGCTACGCTTAGTAAGGCAGATTACATTGCAAGTATTAAGGATCGTTTAAATAATGGAGGCACCCAGGACAAAAACGGTGCCGCCTTTATTATTCAAACCATGCGAGGTGCGACAAATGGTGCCGATTGGAATACCGATAGACCACCAGCGGGGCCAACCGCCGCCCAGATCAAAGACTGGGAAGATCGCATTAATAACCCCGATATTACCATGAGTATCGCGACTGCTGGGGCGGAGTATGGCAACTGGCTCAGTACGTGTCGGCCAGATACGCGGCCGGCTACGCGGGTTTTGCCGGCCAATCGATGTGATGAAATTGCCTTTATTGATTACACGAGTGTGAAAGAAAATGGCTCACGTTATGGTATCAACTCTGAGAAGTCAGTCGTTTTTTATAGCAATAGCAAAGCCTCGGTTATGTATGTGCAACGAACCAAGTGTGCTAACACCTTTGGTAGCCTTTCTGCGGGTCTTCCGCAGGGAGCAAATTATGATCTCACCCCAACCATTGCGGTCAATCCCACGGTTGGCGAACCGGGTACTTCGGTGACGACCACATCGACAGTGAGTAATGGTGGCACGAGCGCTGCACCAGGTGTGAATTGGCAGATTTCAACGTTTAAATTGACTCCAACTGAGGCGATTCCCGCCGCTGGAACATCAGGGGCGGCAACTACGCCTCAGGCATTCTACGGGCATAATGCCGTCAGTCCTCCAAATGGTGGCAGTGGTACTGGCACTTTTCAACCTGGCATTACGAGCCCAAATCCTATAGCGAGTTTGATGCAAACATTGGGAGATGAAGAGGTAGGGACTAAGGTTTGCTACGGGCTTTCGGTTAGGCCGTATAGCCACAACACCACCGATTGGCGACATAGCGCGGCAGTGTGTTTAGTGGTTGCTAAGAAGCCTCGTATCCAAATCTGGGGAGGCGATTTGATTGTTGGCAAGACGGCCACTTCAAATATCGTGACCTCCAAGACCTCGAAGGATGTCGGTGGGACAAATCGTATCTTTGGTAGCTGGGCCGAGTATGGCGTCTTAGCATCAGGAATGGTCACTAACTTTGGATCGGGCGCTGGCTATAGCGGGGGAGCGACCAGTACGGCTAGCTGTGATGTGCAATTATTGACCTTTACTAATGCCGGTACCTCAACTTGCACCGAAAGTACCGCTAAGGGCGGCTACGCTATGACGACATTATTACCGGCAATGAGTGAGCGTCTCACGGCGACGGCGCCTTTGCCAAGTGCTACGACAAACTTGCAAAACACGGCGACCGGTTCATATTCTTCGGCCGCAGCAGTGACGCTGACAAATGGGAATGCCAATGCTACTGTGGCGATGAATATTGCCAAAAAGAAGTGGATTGTGATTAACGCGCCAACACAGACTGTCACCATTAAGAATAATATCGCCTACGCTGGTGATACGATTCAAAGTATGAGTGATATCCCACAAGTAGTGATTATTGCTAATCAAATTACTATTGAAGCAGGGGTGACTCAGGTTGATGCCTGGCTCATTGCCAGTGGTACGAACGGAACAATCAACACCTGTGCGCAGATTACTAATCCCACCACCCAACTCAATGCCAGTACATGTAATCAGCAACTGACGGTGAATGGTCCAGTCATAGCTCGCAAGCTGCTCTTGTATCGCACTGCCGGAAGTGGGACTGGATTGGCTACCGGAAAGCCTGCCGAAGTCTTTAACTTCCGTCCAGACGCCTATTTATGGGCTACAAGCTACTCTATGAGCTCGGGTCGCTTGCAGACTGTTTCGACTAAAGAACTTCCGCCGCGATTCTAGCGTAAATCACCTTGCTTTTACGCTTATGCTTTCGGTATAATAAGGCACAATATGGCATTACGTGGTGTGGGCGAATTCTTCGCGCTAGATATAGGGACTAATGCTGTGCGAGTGGTACAGCTTTCTTCTACGGGCCCCGACAGTTGGGCTCTACAGCACTTTGGATATGCGCCACTTGATGAGAAAACCAGTACCAGCGCCTCGCCTGAAAGTCTTCGTCGCTTAGGCGAAGTCATCATGACTGCGGTAGGGCAGAGTGGGATTAAAACCAAGAACGTGGTGATTGGCTTGCCTTCAAACAAAACCTTTACCACCGTTATTGAAGTGCCTATCATGCCAGAAAACGAACTGAAGAGCACGATTAAGTACCAAGTTGATCAATATATTCCAATGGCCGTTAATGAAGCTAAGGTAGACTGGGCGCTACTTGGTACTTCTTTGCATGACCAAAAACAACAAGAAGTATTGATTGCCAGCACTGCTAACGCCTATGCCGAAGAACGGCTTGAGTTTATCGAGAGCCTCGGCCTTAACGTTATTGGCGCTGAACCAGATCCACTGGCGATGATTCGCTCATTGTTGCCACCTGGTGTGCCTGATGCTCGTTTGATTATTGATGTTGGTGAACAATCAACCGATCTTGCGATTACCTTTGGTGACACGCCGCGCCTCGTTCGAACTATCCCAACTGGTGTTCGTTCATTGATTAAAGCCGCGGTTCAGAATTTAAATGTTCAAGAAGACCAAGCGCGCCAATTTATTCTAAAGTTTGGCCTGGCGCCCGACCGCCTCGAAGGCCAAGTGTACCGTGCGGTTGAATCAACCCTTGAAAACTTTGCGACCGAACTCACAAAGTCGATTAAATTCTTCCAAACTCGCTACCCGAACACGCCGGTAGGGGGCATTCTTCTTTCAGGCTTCGCCTCAGTAGTGCCGCAATTTGGTAATTATGTGACAGCTAAAACTGGTGTGCCTTCAGCAATTGCGAACCCATGGCAAAAAGTAAAGGTTGCTCAGGCTGATCAACAACAGCTCATGACGGTGGCCTCAGAATTTGCGACCGTTATTGGCTTAGCTGAACGAAAGAACAAGCTATGATCGAAATTAACCTTATTCCAGATGTTAAACAAGAATTGATTCGTGCGCAGCACATTCGTTCGATTGTTATTTCTGTTTCAATCGTCGCTGGGCTTATTTCGATGGGAATCGTCGCTTTACTCGCGGTCTATGTTTTCGGTGTACAGGCAGTGCGCAGCGGCCTCGACGACGAAGCAATTAAAACTGGTAGTGCCCAACTCGCCGGGGTTGAAGATCTTTCAAAAGTCTTGACCATCCAAAACCAGCTGAGCAAGATATCAGAACTCAACGACCAAAAGAAAATCGACTCACGCGTCTTTGACGTTCTAGCGGCGGTCATACCACCACCAGCTTCGGGGAACAATGTCCAGGTTTCAAACTTGTTGATTGATGCAGCAACTTCAAAGATTTCAGTTGAAGGCCAGGCGGCGGGTGGCTACAGCGCGCTGGAGGCCTTTAAGAAGACCATCGACGGTGCAGTGATTACGTATAAGCAAAATGACGAAGACCAAGATACAAAGCTTGCTGCTGATATTAGTACGACCGATGTCAGTTACGGTGAAGATTCAACTGGTATCAAGGTCCTGCGCTTCACATTGAGCTTTACGTATCCTGAACAACTATTCTCGCCAACAGTCCCGGCAATTGTCGTGAAATTAACGAATGTTGGTAACGTGACTGACTCATACCTTGGGATTCCAAAAAGTATTTTCGTGGAACGCGCTAAAGATACCACGGGAGGACAATAAATATGCAACCAAATAATATCGCCCTTCGCAAACGAACGCAGATCGCTAAAGCAAATCGCACAATGTTCCTATGGATTGCGGTTGGCTCGGCCCTCGTAGGCTGCGCACTGGTGGTATCATTCTTCCTTGCGCAGAAACTCTTCTTTAACGAAAAGGTACTGGCCGAGAAAGAGAAGACCGTCGCAGTCCTCAAGGCCAACAATTCAGTTGCTGGTGATCTTGCGACCCAGGTTCGCGTGCTTGATACAAACCAAGCGCTTGCTTCAGTGAAGGCTAACCAGAACGATAACGCGATTCAGGTGATTCTTGATGCTTTGCCGTCTGATGCTAACTCGAACGCCCTAGGCGCCTCGCTCCAGCAAAAATTACTCGCAGGTATCGCTGGCCTCACCATCGAATCGTTACAACTTGATCCAGTTGTTGGTGTTGAATCACTTGATGCCGGCAGCACGACCGACGCTTCGAGCGCGACGGACACTTCAAACCAGATTACATTTCAGTTCGCGGTCAGCGGCTCACAAGATGCTCTGAAGAACGTTCTGACAAACCTTGAGCGATCAATTCGCGCTATTGATATCTTGTCGCTCCGCATTGAAAGCCAGGGTGCTACTCAGGTGATGACCGTCCAGGCCCGCGCTTACTATGAACCTGCCCGAACTATTGAGCTCAAAGACAAGGTGGTGAAGCCATGAAACGAACAGATGTAGCGATGATCGTCTTGATTGCCTCGATTTCTATCTTGGTGGCGTTCTTTGTGACCAAAGCCTTCTTTGGTGATAGCGCTAACGAGAGTGTAAAGGTAAAAACTGTTGATAAGATTGACGCCACCATTACCGAGCCAAGCCCAGCTATCTTTAATAAAGATGCTATTAACCCTGCCGTTGAAGTACAGGTCTACGCAGGGAGTAAGTAGGTAGGGCCCCATGGCACTCCTGACCACCGACATCCAAGATAAGCTCATCAAACTATTGGTTGATGAGGGGCTGGTGACGAGCGATGTTATTCAGCAGGCCGAAGCGGCTTCGACCAAGGCGAATAAGCCACTCTTTGAACTCTTAACTGAACAAGCCATTGTTGATGACGAGCTTTTAACGCATGCCATTGCGCAGGTTTCGGGTGTTCCCTATGTAAACTTGACGAGTACATTAATTGATCAAAATATCTTAGGGCTCTTGCCAGAAGATATCGCGGAACGCTTTATGGCAGTACCGCTGGCCGAGGTTCAGAACCGCCTCGCCGTAGCCATGATCGACGCTAATAACGTCCAGGCCGTTGATTACCTGGCTAATCGCATTCAGCGACCACTAAAGGTGTTCATGGCTTCAGAGGCAGGCGTGCGTCACGTCTTAGACCAATACCGTACCGACCTTTCGAGTGTAGATAAAGCCGCTGAATTTAGCCAAGAAGAAGCCAAGGCCGATGAAGCTGGTGATGTGAAGACAATTGTTCAAGATTCGCCAATTAGCCAAGCGCTGAGTAAGATTTTGGAATACGCCATTAAATCGCGCGCCAGTGACGTGCACGTTGAACCACTTGAAAATGCCTTGAAGATTCGCTGTCGGGTTGATGGCGTGCTGCGCGAAATTATGCAGCTGCCAAAGAGTATTGAACCGGCCCTCGTAAGTCGTGTAAAGATTCTGGCCAACCTCAAAATCGATGAACACCGCATGCCGCAAGACGGTCAGTTTACGGTGAAGATTGCTGGTAAAGAAGTAGACCTTCGTATTGCCATTAGCCCAGTGGTATGGGGCGAACAAATCGTCATTCGTTTGCTCGATAAATCGGGAAATAGCTTTGATATTGAAGAAATGGGCTATGCTGGCCGCGCTCTGCGGGTGATTCGCCGCGGCGTAAAACGACCAAATGGCATGGTGCTGACCTCTGGGCCAACGGGTAGCGGTAAATCAACCAGTCTTTACGCCTTGATTAAAGAAATTAAAAACGATAGCGTCAATATTGTCACCCTGGAAGATCCGGTTGAATATAAAATGGAAGGTGTCAATCAAATTCAGGTAAACGCCGAAGTTGGTTTGACGTTCGCCAATGGCCTGCGCTCAATCTTGCGTCAAGACCCAGACGTCGTAATGGTGGGGGAGATTCGTGACGCAGAAACTGCCGCTTTGGCGGTTCAAGCAGCCCTCACCGGGCACCTTGTTTTTAGTACGCTGCACACCAATAGTGCCGCTGGCGTGTTGCCACGTTTGCTCGACATGAACGTTGAACCATTCTTGATTGCCAGCACTGTAAATACAATTATTGGCCAACGTTTGGTGCGCCGCGTCTCTGATAAACGCGAAACGTATCAATCAACTCCAATCGAAACACAAAACATTTTGGCGACAGTAGGGCACTTGCTGCCAAAAACTCAGGGTGATGTTGCCAAGGTTTCCCAAGATTTAGGCTACAAAGACCTTCCCCTGGCAGGCCAAAGCGCTTATACTTTGGTAAGAGGTATTGATAGTCCTCAAACGCCCCATGGCTACAGTGGGCGAGCCGGCATCTTTGAAGTGATGGACGTAAACAGCGATATTCAGAAATTAATCGTTGATCACGCCGCAAGCTCAGAAATCCAGCGCGTCGCCGTTTCGCAAGGTATGATTACCATGCGCCAAGATGGCTACTTGAAGGCACTATCAGGCATAACAACGATTGAAGAAGTAAACCGCGTCACATCAGACACGGCATAACCAGAACGAATAGAAGAATAGGTGGAGAATATGAACAATCAACAATTAAGAATCGAAGTACTACTCGAAGAAGTCGTTCGCCGCAAGGCATCCGACCTTCACTTACAGGTGGGCTTACCACCAATGCTTCGTGTTGATGGTTCATTGATTCCCGTTGCCGGCTTCAATCCACTTGATGAAGCGGGGATTGAAACACTTGTTTTTGCCATTCTTGACCAAGACCAACGCCAAATTCTTATTAAAGACAAAGAATTCGACTTTAGCTTCGCCTTTGGCACGCTCGGACGCTTCCGTGTAAACGCCTTCCACGAACGCGGCAACTTAGCGGCCGCACTCCGTTTGATTCCTAATGAAATTAAATCAGTCACTGAGCTTGGGTTGCCAAACACAGTACTTGGCTTTGCTGATTACCCACGCGGTTTGGTACTCGTCACGGGCCCAACGGGTAGCGGAAAATCAACTACCTTGGCCGCACTCGTTGATAAGATCAACACTGAACGTGCCAACCACATTATTACCATTGAAGACCCAATTGAATTTACGCATAAGTCGAAGAAATCAGTCGTCGTTCAGCGTGAAGTGCACTACGACACCTATTCATTTAGCGCGGCACTGCGTTCGGCGCTGCGCCAAGATCCAGACGTTGTCTTGATTGGTGAGATGCGCGACCTTGAAACGATCTCGGCAGCCATTACGATTGCTGAAACTGGGCACTTGGTCTTTGCGACATTGCACACCAACAGTGCTGCACAATCAATCGACCGTATGATCGACGTCTTTCCGCCGCACCAACAGCCGCAAATTCGCGCCCAGCTTTCAAACATCTTGATGGCCATCGTTTCGCAGCGCTTGGTGCCTTCAATCGGTGGTGGTCGCGTCGCGGCAGCTGAAATCTTGGTGGCTAACCCGGCTGTTCGTAATATTATCCGCGAAGGCAAGGCTCACCAGCTTGATGCGATTATTCAAACTGGTGCCGACCAAGGCATGCAGACTATGGATCGTACATTAGTAGGTCTTGTTCAGGCCGGAACTATTACCTACGATAGTGCCCGCGAATTCGCCGTTGATTTGACTGAATTTGAAAGGTTGATCAGAGGCTAGTATGAAAAAGTTCTCTTACGAAGCCCGCGACCAAGCGAGCAACAAGATTATTAAAGCGAGTTTACAGGCCGATTCAGAGAACGCGGCTGCTCGTTTATTGATCAAGCAAGGCTTTGTGCCGCTTTCGATCCACGAACAAATAGGGGACGGCAATCCTTTGGCGCGCCTCACTGGCCGTATTACCACTAAAGACAAGGTGGTCTTTACTCGTCAGCTTGCGACATTGATTGGCGCCGGCCTCCCTTTAAGCCAAAGCCTGCACACGGTCTTAGAGCAAACGCAAAACAAGCAATTGCAATCGGTTATCGCGGAAATTTCGGCAGCGGTTGAAGGTGGTAAATCACTGTCTGAATCATTTGCAAAGCATCCTCGGGTGTTTAATGAAGTCTTTATTTCACTTATTTCTGCCGGTGAGCTTTCGGGAACGCTCGATGAATCTTTGGCGCGCGTTGCTAATCAACAAGAAAAAGACGCCGCGATTGTCAGCAAGATTCGTGGTGCGCTGACGTATCCAATTATTGTCCTGGTTGTTATTATCGGCGTGCTGCTCTTTATGCTCTTTACTGTGGTGCCGCAAGTCGAAAAGCTCTACAGCGACCTCGATAAAGCTTTGCCACCACTCACGCAAGTGATGGTGAGCTCCGCGAGCTTCCTGGCCAGCTTTTGGTGGATCGTGGTGATCGTCGTGGGAATTGGTATCTACTTCCTACTTCAATATTTGAAGACAGAAAGTGGTATCACCTTCAAAGATACCTTCAAACTCAAGGTGCCAATCTTCGGCAAGATGTTCCAGAAGTTATACATGGCACGTTTTGCGCGTACCGGCCAGACACTCTTAAGCACAGGGGTGAGTATGCTCGATATGCTCAAAGTCACGAGTCGTGCGATTAATAACAGCGTGATTTCCAAGAGTATTGACCGCGCCACTGAAAAAGTCCAAGGTGGTAAAGCGCTTTCTTCAGCACTTGAACCAGAAGACAATATTACCCCACTCGTGCCACAGATGATCAAGATTGGCGAACAGTCTGGTAGGATCGATGAAATGATGGGGAAGGTGGCTCAGGTGTACGAAGATGAGCTCGATGAAGAAATTCGCACCATTTCAACTGCTATCGAGCCGATTTTGATGGTAGTCCTCGCGGTGGTGGCTGGTGGTATGGTCGGAGCAATCTTGCTACCGATCTACGGCTTGGTCAATGGTCTAAATATCTAGACAATAGTTCGGGTGTAGGATACTATTAACATAAGCAATTTGAGAAATAAACGCTCCAGTTCATTTGAAAGGTGGAAAAAGTTCCTATGAACGTTCAAGAAAAGAAAAACGGAT
>Ga0247804_10000489_pt1 | contig 18269 bp, 13 predicted proteins | sample UWRJL029104C1_FD_181142 | JGI IMG/M metagenome (GOLD analysis project Ga0247804, IMG submission 181142) | Plant litter microbial communities from Arlington Agricultural Research Station in Wisconsin, United States - UWRJ-L029-104C-1 | ecosystem: Environmental > Terrestrial > Plant litter >...
AACACGCGCGGCATGGTGGCCAGCAGCATCAGCGGTTTCTTTACCGCTACCGCTTTTTCCGTGGCGCCATAACTGCCTTTGTGCGCCGCCACAACCATCGCCCTTACCGAGCCTATGTAGGAAGGCAATGTGAAAGTTTGTTTTTGTGTTTGTCCTTTGTTTAAATGAAATGGCCCCAGGTATTTAACCACTGGTTTGAAACGGTTGGCTGTTTTTTGTTTTACCGGTCCTGCTTCGCCGTCGCCACCGATCGTAAGTATCCTTTCCAGGTCGCCGCCCCAGGCACCGATCACGTAATCGAATAGGTCGAAGCTTTTTACACCCAATGCTTCACGGGCATAAAAAGCATCGTAAGGATTGGGTGTTTTGAATCTTGTAAGATCCAGCAAGCCTTCATCCACGATGGCCACGGAATAGGTCATTTCCTTGCCATTCTGTTCACTAACGGAGAAGGATACGGGCTGTTCGGGGCGGATGCTGGCGGGTATGTTGAGTACGGGATTGAGCCTTGTATTTTTATCTTCAATGAACAAAGGAACGGAGCCGTACATGCGGATCGGGAGATCATTGATGGTTTGCGCATGCGGCTGTATCAAACTCACCGTGGCATACACATTCGGCGCCATGCCGGCTTCGGCTTTGAACTCCACCTGCGTTTGACCCTGCCTGGTTTCCTGCCAGAAAGAACGCAACACTTTGGTGCCGTTCTCGATGCTTACCAACACGCGGCCGCCACTGCTGCTGGGGATGTTTAGTTTGATGTTATCGCCTACACTGTATTTCTCTTTATCCGAATTGAAAGAAAGCATGGAAGCCGCCGTCTTGTCTTCATCGCCGCCACCGCGGGTTTGCCAGCCGGGCTCATCGATGTACAAGGTAGAACCGGTGATGTGACCGCTCTCCAGGTCCTTCACCAGTACGAGGTAACGCCCCCATTCCGTAGCGGAAGTACGCAACTGCCATTGCCCGCGACCGTTAGTAAGGGTTACGTTCTCTTTCTTTAATAATTTGTTGTATTCGTTCTGTGTAAAATTGCTCAGGTTGTCGCCGTTGTCGTCCCACCACCAACGCCATTGAATGCGGTAGAATTGTACTTCCACTTCGTTGCTGCCGGGCAGGAGCGTACCACGGTTGTCCACGTTCACGATCTGCACCGTGTGTTGTTTGCCGGCCAGTAAATAATCGAAAGGTTTTTCGCCGTCGGGTAATTTAATGCCTGCATAACTGGTATATGGACTGTAGGCAATATTGAGGTTGTCGATGCTGAAACTGCCGCCCGGTTCAAAAACCTTTACCACCAGGCTTGCATTCAACATACCCGGCGCCGTTTCGTCCGTTTCAAATTTTGTATTCAGTACGGCGTTGCCCTGCTCATCCAGTGTACCGTCGTAAATGGTTTTGCTTTGCGTACTGTAGTTCGAAGTAGGGTTGTCGAATTCAAAGCCGGTAAACTTTGGGAAACTGGTTGTCTTTGCATACAACGATGCATCGATCTTGGCTTTCAGGTTTTTACCCGGCGCACCGAACAGCCACTTGGCGTTGATGGTACCGGGATTGGTATTGCCTGCGCCCAGCACCGCGTCCTTGCCAAAGTCCACGTCTATTTTCAGCCGGTTGGGCATCACCGTTTCCACTTTGATGCGTTTTTCAAAAACGGCGCCGCCTACTTTTATTTTGGCAAGCCAGTTGCCGGTAGGAGAGGAAGCGTCGGTATTGGTTTTGAAAAGATAGAAGCCGTCATCGGCATCCTGCTGCACCTGGTGTTTGTACAACTGTCCCTGCGGCGTGTACAAACTAAATTCCACCGGGTGATCTTTGGGCAATTTTTCCTGTTTGTCTTCCACGATGAAATTCAAATACATGGTATCGCCCGGCCGCCATACGCCGCGTTCGCCGTAAATAAATCCTTTGATGCCATTCTTCACTTCTTCGCCGCTTACATCGAAACGGCTGAGGGCCAACGCGCTGCCATCGTCGAGTTTTAGATAGCCCCGTTCCGTACCTTTTTTAGCGATGAGCAGGTAAGGCTTCCGTTTCAGTTCGATCGTACCAAAACCATCGCTGCCGCTTTTTGATTTGCTGATGATCGTTTGCTGGTAATCCATCACTTCCAGTTCCACGTCGCCCATCGGTTCGGTAGTGAGGATGTTACTAACGGCTACGGATAGACTATTGTCATTGCCACGTTTGGCCGTGAGGCCGATGTTGCTTGCCAAAATGTTGCGGGTTGCCCAGCGGTCTTTGTTGTAATAAGATTTGCTGGCCGGGTCATCCCTTCTTTCCCAGTTGTATCCATAGGGATAATAATCATCGTAACGCTCCCAGAAGATGTCGTCGTCGTCGATACCGTTCCTGCTGTACGATTCGTATTCATCGTCGTATCCCTGTCCATCTTCTTCACCATCTTTTTTTGCCGACGTATCCGTTCCCTGGTACAAAGAATATTCGGGACGGAACCCAATGGTGACGCGGTAAATGGCGCCCTGCTCGGTTTTTAAGAATTTATCGATGTCTAAAGAAAAACGTTGTTTTTTGTGCAGGTCCATTGTCTTGTCGTCGTCCAGCCTCAAGGTTTTTTGAACGATGGGCTTGGCCACCCGGCGCAGTTCATTGTTGCCACCGAGGTCATTTTCCTGCAGGAATTGCGGTACATTATTCTCGAATATTTTGATGATGCTGATGTCCACCGCATTTAAATTGATCGCATCGAAGGGCAGGACCAGTCTTCCGCTGGTTGGCAATATATTCCCCTTGCCATGGATCCTTACCGAAGGCATGCGGTTCTCGAAAAATACATTGGCAGTAAAGCCTTTGTCGAGCACATCGCCCCAACTGTTCTTTACGCCGGCGTTCACATACATGCTGTAGTTGCCATCGAGTTTGCCGCCCACGAAAACCTTTACCTCGCTGCCATTGATCGTGTAGGAAATATCCGATTGGTTGCTCACGGTGATGAGGCCGGTCAGGTCTTGTCCCACGGCAATGGGATCGCTGAACTGCACCGATGCATATTGCTGCGCTTCATTCACGGCCATGATGTTCATTACCTTGAAATCGCCTGCTGCCGGCACTTCTATGGTTTGATCACCTTTCACGTCCATGCTCACCGGGCTGCCGTTCCATTTCAGTTCCAGTTTGCCGGCGTTGCTGCCGCGGTCGATGTTCTGTACGGTGAAATTGTGTGTTTTCGCCGCATCATTGTGTTGCCAGCTGATGGGCAATGTTTTATTATTGTAAGAAGCTGTCAATACTTTCTCGATATCTGCACCTTTTTCTATATCGGCTGTTTGTACGCTGCCGCCCAAGATCATTTTGGTTTTTGCAGCGCTGCGCAAACCGGATTGCTCCACTTTAAAAGAAGGCTTCACGGTTTTCAGGCTGAAACGGAAGTCGGCATATCTGCCCGGTACTTTAGAAACCTTGCCCAGCTTAAAATTCACTTCATAAAGTTCATCCGTTTTTAAATTGCTTTCGGGTTTGAACTCTACCGTGCGGGCATCCACCCAGTAAGTTTTTCCTTTCACGGATGGGGACAGGTGGAACAGCTTTTCCTTTACTTCTTCGCCCACGGTGTGCGTGGTGGAAGCGTCTTCGGCGAGGCGGACCCGAATGGCGCTGGTTTTGGAAACCGTACCGGTCGTGTAGGCATCAACGTACTTGCTGAAAGCGGGATCCACTTCGATCCATTTTTCTTTTTTGCTACAGGAAAATAAAGTGAACAACAGGAATGCGTAAAGCAGTGCCCTAAAAAAATCCATACCGGATTTTTTAGCGCCAGGAATTTGGTCGGGGACCATAATGGTTGGTTGTTTTTTGTTCAGCGCCACCAGGACGATCGCGCTGTTGGTTTTTGATATTATAAATGTTGTAAGAATTTTTCACATTGGCAACAAGTAGGGAAAAGAAATCCTGTTAAATGTAATATAATTGTGTGAACTATGTGCCTGAACTATGATTTGAATGATTTGAGGATGGACTATGAACTGGCCAATTCATAACTCATAATTTATAGGGTTTGCGCCCGGTTCATGTTTACAAACCGCAAATTGTATTGCATTCATAATTCATAACTCATAATTATTCAAACACCTGGTTCCTCAACAGGTCTTCAAACACATCCGCTTTACGGATCAGTCGCGGCTCGCCGTTCTCCACCAGTACTTCGGCGGGTTTGAGGCGGGAGTTGAAGTTAGACGACATTTCAAATCCATAGGCGCCGGCGTTGTAAAACACGAGGTAGTCGCCCTCGCGTACTTCGGTGATCTTGCGGTCCCAGGCGAACGTATCGGTTTCACAGATATTGCCAACAACAGTGTATATCCGTTCCGGGCCGGCGTTGTTGCTGATGTTCTCGATGTGATGGTAAGCTTCGTACATCATCGGGCGGATGAGGTGGTTAAAGCCGCTGTTCACCCCCGCGAAAACCGTTGCTGGCGTTTGTTTGATGACATTAGCTTTCACCACGAAATAACCGGCCTGGCTCACGAGGTATTTACCCGGTTCAAACCAAACCTGTAGTTTTTTGCCGGATTCTTTTTCAAAAGTCTCAAAAGCCGCGGCCACTTTTTCACCCAGTCCATCCACTTCTGTTTCCGGGTCGCCGGGCTGGTAAGGCACTTTAAAGCCACTGCCCAGGTCGATGTATTTTAAATTAGGAAAATGCGTGGCCATGGAGAACATCACTTCCAGTCCTTCCAGGAAAACCTGCACGTCTTTGATCTCGCTGCCGGTGTGCATGTGAATGCCTTCTACATTCAGCCCCGTTGTTTTTACGACGCGTTCGATGTGCCGCATCTGGTGAATGGAAATGCCGAACTTGCTGTCTACATGCCCCGTTGATATTTTAAAGTTGCCACCCGCCATGATGTGCGGGTTCAGCCGGATGCAAACAGAGTACAGGCCGCCAAATTTATTGCCGAATTGCTCCAGTATCGAAATGTTATCGATGTTGAGGTGTACGCCCAGCTCCTTCGCCTGTAGTATCTCGTCGAAGTCAACGCAGTTGGGTGTAAACAAAATATCCGAAGCTTTGAACCCCGCCAGTAAGCCCAGTCTTACTTCATGAATGCTCACGCAATCCAGCGAAGCGCCGCGGCTGTTGATGTATTTTAAGATGTTGACATTGGTGAGCGACTTACAGGCATAAAAAAAACGCGCATCCGTTTTTTGAAATGCCGACTTCAGTTTGCCGTACTGCTCCGCGATGCGCTCTGCATGGTAAATGTAAACGGGCGTGCCGAATTCATCGGCGATAGATTTGAGTTGAGCGGGAGAGAGGATTTCAGCCATAAGAATTGAATAGGTAATATTTAATATTGAATATTTTTTTCGGTTGGTAAGATACTTTCGGTTAACGTTCAGCCCAATATTAAATATTACCTATTCAATATTAAATCTCCTCCAGCACTTCCTGTATCTCCGTCGGTTCCATCTCCGCGTTCCGCATCGCGATGCCGCGGGCGGCGTTGCCGGCGAATTCGAGGAAAGCGGCGCGGCTGATGTTGTCTTCGCCGGCCATCACGGGGATGCCGATGTCGCCACCCTCGCGGATGTTCTGTACCAACGGGATTTGTCCCAGCAAAGGAATATCGAATTCACTTGCTAAGTTCTTGCCGCCGTCCTTTCCAAAAATATAATATTTGTTACCCGGTAATTCTTCCGGTGTAAAATAACTCATGTTCTCCACCAGGCCAATCACCGGTACTTTCAATTGCGCCTGTCCAAACATGGCGATGCCTTTCTTTGCATCGGCCAACGCTACGGTCTGCGGCGTCGTCACTACGATCACGCCTGTTACCGGCACGGTTTGAACGAGTGTTAAATGAATGTCGCCCGTGCCCGGTGGCATGTCGACGATCAAATAATCCAGGTCGCCCCAATCCACTTCGCTCACGAATTGTTTGATGGCGCTGCTCACCATCGGTCCGCGCCAAACCACCGCTTGTTTTTCATCGATCAGCAAACCGATGCTCATCATTTTAATGCCGTGTTTTTCTATCGGTACGATCATCCCCTTGCCGTTCACGTCCTTCATCATCGGCCTTTCACCGCGCACGCCGAACATGATGTGCTGGCTCGGACCATAAATGTCTGCATCCATCAAACCCACGCTGGCCCCCCCCTCTGCCAGTGCAATGGCGAGGTTGGCCGACACGGTGCTTTTGCCCACGCCGCCTTTGCCGCTCACCACCGCGATGATATTTTTAACACCACCCAGGATCGTTTTGCCATCTTTCCGGTTGCTGCTCGTGTTACTAGTGAAATTCACTTTTACTTCCGCTTCCTTGTTCACCAGTATTTTGATCGCGTTGATGCACGCATTCATGATCATGTCTTTCAGCGGGCAGGCAGGTGTTGTGAGTATAACGGTAAAGGATACCCGGTTGCCATCTATCTTTATGTCTTTTACCATGTTCAATGTCACCAGGTCCTGCCCCAGGTCGGGCTCCTGCACATTGCCCAGCGCCTTTAAAATATCCTCGTTGGTCATCGTTCAATTATTTGTTAAAAACCAGTTCCAGCCGCAAAATTAAACATTGAAGCCCTTACTTTGTTTATTAATTGAGGAATTCGGTTGTAAAGCCGCATTTTGTTACTTTTGTGTTACCGGCTGTTGACTCTTTTGGCATCCTGGGTTGTGTCACTCACTTGTACTTTTTGTTCTTTATTCATCCTGTTAAAACCCGGTTCGGAACAGTAGAAATTTTAATATAACCAGCGCGACTAACAAATATGAAAATACTTTTACGATACTTCTTTATTGCCGCCTTGTTTTTTTTACCCCGCGCAGCCCAGGCGCAGTTCGAAAATATTAAAGATTCGGTGGTTCAGTTGTATGGCCTTGTAATGACGGCCGACAGCCTCAAAGGTTTGGAATCGGTAAGCATCATCGTAAAAGGACAGAACCGCGGTACCATCAGCAACAGCAAAGGCGTTTTCAGCATCGTGGTAATGAAAGGCGACGTGATCGAATTTACCAGCGTCGGTTTCAAACCCAAATCATTCGCCATCCCGCGCGACCTGGTGGGCAACCAGCAAAGCGTGATCCAACTGATGGTGAACGATACCGTTTACCTCGCTGCCACCATTATCAAATCGCGGCCAACGCGTGCGCAGTTTGAACGCGATTTCATCAACGCCGATATCCCCGACGACAACCTCACCACGGCGCGCCGCAACAACGACGAAGCTACGCGCCGCATCCTCGTGGCCAACATGCCAACCGACGGCCGCGAAGCCAGCAACCGTTACCTCCGCCAGCAAAGTACCAAGGCTTATTACCAGGGACAAACGCCGCCGATGAATATTTTTAACCCCTTCGCCTGGTCGGAATTTATTAAGGCGTGGAAACGCGGAGACTTTAAAAGCAAGTAACTTCTTTTCAATTGCGCAATTTGAAAATTTGAAGATTTGAAAATGACCGGTAAGCCGGTGTACCTTGCATTTTTACAAGCTGGCATTTCATTTTCATATTTTCACATTGAGCTATTTTCACATTATCATATTGAGCCATTTTCACATTATCGCATTAGCTTTGATGCATGGATAGTAGTTCCTCAAAAAAAATTATTGACAGCCGGAAAATCTTTTTGCTGGGGTTCATGGGCTCCGGTAAATCTTACTGGGCGCGCATTTGGGCGCAACATGCCGGGCTGCAGTTCGCCGACCTGGACGCGTTGATAGAAAAAGAAGAAGGAATGTCAGTAGCCGGGTTGTTTGAACAAAAAGGCGAAGCGTATTTCAGGGAGAGGGAACAGGCTTTGTTGCTGTCTTACGCTGGCAAAGAAAATTTCATCCTGTCCTGCGGTGGTGGTACGCCCTGCTTCAACAACAACATCGACTGGATGAATGAACACGGCCGTACCGTTTATTTACAGGCCACGCCGGAATACATTTATGAAAAAGTTGCCGGTGAAAAAGACAAGCGGCCACTCTTAAAAAATGTACCCGAAGCGGAACTGCTTTCCTTCATCAGGCAAAAATTGCAGGAACGGTCGTCGTTCTATGAAAAAGCAACATTAAAATTACCGGCCGCCGCGCTGGGTACCGCCAGCATTCATACCATTTTACACCCCGGTCTATAATTTATCATTATGCACAAAGGATTCATCGCCACTGCCGCTTTATTGGGCGCCATCGCTGTAGGCCTCGGCGCTTTTGCCGCCCACGGGTTGAAAAAAATATTCAATGCGGAATTGTTGCAGGTATTTGAAACGGCCGTGCGCTACCAGTTTTACCATGTGTTTGCCTTGTTAGCTGCCGGCATCTTACACGCTTCCTTTCCCGGTAAGAAGATGCAATGGGCAGGCAAATTATTCATCGCCGGCATCCTTCTTTTCAGCGGATCGCTTTACCTGCTTTGCTTCTGCAAATACAACCACCTCAACATGAACTGGCTCGTCGCCGTTACGCCGTTTGGGGGATTGTGTTTTATTGTGGGGTGGCTTCTCCTTTTATTTTCTACCATGGGAAAAAGAAATTACTAATTACCAATGACTAATTACTTTATGCCTTGGGTAATAGTCTGAACTGTGATTTAGAATGATTATAAGATTGGCTATGATTAGAACAACTCTTTCAACGACTTACAACTATTTTCAACCTGCATGAGTCGTTGGCCAGGAGACCAGGCGGCGGCGCATCATTCAACCTCCAAACGTAATTAGTCATTGGTAATTAGTAATTAACTAAACCCCGGTATTTTTTTAGCCATTGTTACCAGCGTTCCGCCATTGTTTTCAATGCTGAAGTCGATGTCCACATCTGCCATGCGTTTGCGCATATTGATGAGCCCGTTGCTGAATTGCCTTAACTGGTCGAAGTTGATGCCCACGCCATTGTCCTGGATGTAAAGGATCAGCTGATCTTCTTTGCGTACAAGCGTGATCGTTACCCTGGTAGCTTTTGCATGTTTCATGGCATTGTTCAGCGCTTCCTTCACCACTAAAAAAACGTTGCGCCGGATCTTGCCCGACACTTCTGCATTGGGCAGGTTGGAAGGCAGGATGATCTTACAGTCGATACCGCTGTTCTCAAAATATTCAAGCGCATAGCTGCGGATATAGGCGATCATGTTGTTCAATGAATCGTTGCTGCTGCTCATACTCCAGATGATGGCGTTCATCTTGGTCAGCAGTTCGTTCGCGGAAGAAGATATTTTTTCTATCTCGGGTATCGGCTTGTCACCCAGTTTATCTTTCGCCAGTTCACTGTACAGGCGGATCGTCGTCATACCCGCGCCCAGGTCATCGTGCATATCGGCGCTGATGCGGTTGCGTTCTTCCTGCTGGGCCTTGATCACGGCAAGCTGCGTTTGGAATTCCTGCTTTTCCGCCTCCAGTTTCAACGCTTCCTGCTCTTTGATCTTTTCGATCAGCGTCATTTTATTTTTATAGTTCAGTCCCAGTAAAAAGAAAACCAGTTCCAGCACGATACCGATGTAATAATAAAAAAGCGAATGCACGAAAATGCTTGCCGGCGGTACTTTGAACCAGATGATGCCCAGCGATACCGCCGAAAAGAACACCAGCGCTGCATTGCCCGCCGCGAGGTAGTTCATCAACCGGTCGCGTTCCTTGATCGCCAAAATGATGAAGGAAATGCCGATGCCCAGCATGATGAATTTTGTAGCATTTTCCACCAGCACCTGCGGTGTATAGGCATTGGTGAAAAAATTAAGGTAAGTGTAAAACAGTAACAGCAGCGCTAAAAAACGCTGGCCCCATTTCAACACTTTGTCGAGGTTCTTATAATGCCGCGCAGAATTCAGAAAGGTCCTGGAAAATTTCATGTAAAAAAGGCTGCCGACCACCAGCAGGAAAAAATCAATGTAACTAAGGTACAGGTTGGTAAAGTTCGTTGTATTGCGAAGCGTGTAGGCGTTTAAAAAGATCAGCAGGAACATCGACAGCGAATAGCCCGAGTTCCACAAAAATTCTTTGCGCCGGCTGATCACGTAATTGGTGAGCATGAACAGGATCATCATCAGCAATGTACCGCTGAGCACGTAGGAAAAATTCTTTAGCTTGTAATTGGTACCGCTGATGATGAGTTTATAGCTTTCCACGAAATCGGCTTTGATGATCACGGGACCGAGGTTGTTGAATTCTATTTTACAGGGTTTCAGCACCGCCAGTAACATAGCCCTTTCCCCGGCCGCGAGGTTGAACCCGCAGCAGCCATCCACCATTTCGCCTTTCTTTCCCGGTACCGGGTGAGCAGCTACCGGCACGCCATCCTGCACTTTATAAAAAGCGATCTTATCAAAATAGGAACCCGGGAAAAAATAAAAGCTTTTGTCTTCCCTGCTGCTGTTGTAAACTTCTGTTTTTAAAAAATAAACGTAAGGGATGTAATCAGGCGGTAACCTTCTCCGGTACACAAACTGCGAAAGCCTTTCAAAAGGTTGGCGGATTACTTCAGCAAGGGAGCGCGTACCCGTTTTGTCAACATACAACCAGGTATAGGGATAAGCCACTTTCCATTCCGTGAGCTGGCCAACATCTACGATCATGGTATCTGCCGGTTGCTGGGCCCGTGCAATGCCACAGGAAAAAAGCAGGAGCAGGAGGGTATAGCGTAACTTCAATGGGCAGGCAGTTTGACCAAACCTACATAAAATCGATGAAATCACATATTCCTTTACGGCATTTTTCCTGCAGGGACAGTAACTGTTTTTTATATCTTTGTTGCCAATGGCCAATAAAATGAAATCCTCCAAAGGAAAGGCTCCCGCACCCGGGCAGTTGAAGCAGGAAAAGGAAGAGACGGTAGAAGTGAAACAATTACTCAAAGATGAACGCACCCATAAAATTGCGGGTAGCTTTTTATTACTCATATCCATTCTTTTATTCATCGCGTTCACTTCCTATTTATTTACCTGGGCAGAAGACCAGGACAAATTCAGCTACCGGATGTTGCTGGCCAACGACATCAAGGTGCAGAACCTGCTCGGCACCTTCGGCGCTTTCGTTTCGGAGATATTCATCCGCAAAGGATTTGGTGTGGCTGCTTATTTGATCTGTAGTTTTTTCTTCGTGCTCGGCGTCAATCTTTTTTTCGGCAAGAAAGTATTTTCTGTATCGAAGAATATCAAGTACCTGGTACTGGGATTACCCATCATCAGCGTGGCGGCATCGGTGATTTTTAATGGCAAAGCCTTTCCCTGGGGCGGTGCGGCCGGCGATATGATCCGCGACTGGATGTACCAGGTGGTGGGCGAAGTGGGTACCATCGGCATACTCGCCGTGGCCTTGTTATCCTACGTCATCTGGCGTTTCAATCCAAGCTTCTCCTTGCCGGAAAAGAAAATGGTAACCACGGAAACAGCCGCGGAGGTAGAAGAAGAAAGAATAGAAGCAGCAGAAGATGCAGGAGATAAAGTTGACGTGGTTCCATTGACCAATGCCAGCAATGCATTGAAAGGAGAAGGCGGCATGTTGCCCATCCCATCGCAGGAAAACCCGGCGCTCAACCACGACATCAGCCTGGTAGAAAAAGAAGAAATGCCGGTAAAGCAAGCCGAACCGGTGATCATAAAAGAAGAGCCGGTTGTTATTGAACCGGAACCCGCACCGGTAGTGGAAGAACCCGCCATCGTGGTAACAAAACCTTCAAAGAAGAACGAAGACATCATACCGCTGGAACTGGAAATTAAAACCGTTCCTGAAATGCCGGCCGAGGAAGAAGAAGAACCACCCATTAACCCGGCGCTGCCCAACTCAAAACCTTACGATCCCATTTTAGACCTGCGGGATTATAAATATCCTACCATCGACCTGTTGGAAAATCATGGTAGTGAAAAGATCGTGCAGGACGCGAACGAACTGGAGAACAACAAGAACCAGATCATCAACACGCTGAAGAATTACGATATCAACATCCAAAAAATATCGGCTACGGTTGGACCGACCGTTACTTTATACGAGATCATACCGGCGGCAGGTGTACGCATTTCGCGCATCAAGAACCTGGAGGATGATATTGCCCTCAGCCTTGCCGCATTGGGCATCCGCATCATTGCGCCGATCCCCGGCAAGGGCACCATCGGTATTGAAGTACCCAATACCCGCAAAACGGTGGTGAGCATGAAGACGCTGCTGGCTTCCGATAAGTTCCAGAACAACGCTTTCTCTTTACCCATCGCTATCGGGAAGAAGATCGACAACGAGAATTTTATCGTGGACCTTGCCAGTATGCCGCATTTGCTGATGGCAGGCGCAACAGGACAAGGTAAATCGGTTGGACTGAACGCCATCCTGGTTTCGCTGTTGTATAAAAAACATCCTTCGCAACTGAAGTTCGTGCTGGTGGATCCCAAGAAAGTAGAGTTGAGTATTTACAAGCTCATCGAAAAACATTTCCTCGCCAAACTACCCGGCGAAGAGGAAGCCATCATCACCGATACAAAGAAAGTAGTGCACACGCTCAATGCCATGTGTATAGAAATGGACAACCGCTACGACCTGTTGAAGGAAGCCGGTTGCCGCAACATCCGCGAGTACAATGAAAAGTTCATTGCCCGGAAACTGAACCCGGAGAAGGGACACCAGTTCCTGCCGTTCATCGTGCTGGTGGTAGATGAGTTTGCCGACCTGATCATGACGGCCGGTAAGGAAGTGGAAATGCCGATCGCCCGCCTGGCGCAGTTGGCAAGGGCCATTGGCATTCACCTCATCATCGCCACGCAAAGGCCGAGCGTGAACATCATCACCGGTACCATCAAGGCGAATTTCCCTGCGCGCATCGCGTTTAAAGTAAGCAGCAAGATCGATAGCCGTACCATTTTGGATGCCGGTGGCGCGGAGCAACTGATCGGTAAAGGCGATATGCTCATCAGCTACAACGGAGAACTCGTGCGCCTGCAATGTGCTTTCGTTGATACGCCCGAAGTAGATAAGATCGTTGATTTCATAGGGGCGCAACGCGGTTACCCGCAGGCATTTTTACTGCCCGAATACGTGGATGAAAAAGACATGGAGGGTAAGGACTTTGACCTGAATGATAAAGATGCTTTGTTTGAAGATGCTGCGCGGCTTATCGTAGCCAGCCAGGTCGGCAGTACGTCATTGCTGCAGCGCCGCATGAAACTAGGGTACAACCGGGCCGGGCGTTTGATGGATCAACTGGAAGCAGCAGGCGTGGTGGGTGGCAACCAGGGCAGTAAAGCAAGGGATGTGCTGATAAAGACGGAGATGGATCTGCAGATGCTGTTGGATACAATGTAAGCAGTTGGCAATTTGCAGTTGGCAACATTTACAACGCATGGTCTCTCCGTAATTCGTAATTCGTAATTCGTAATTGCTTGAACAAATTCATGATCGTCGGCCTTGGCAACGTTGGAAGTGAATATGCCAACACCCGCCACAACATTGGTTTTGATGTAGTGAACAGCTTTGTGCTCAAACACGGCGGTACTTTCGAAGTGGAACGGCTTGCCTATGTAGCCCATGTTAAATGGAAAGGAAAGCAAATTGTTTGTGTTTGTCCAACAACATTCATGAACCTCAGCGGCCGTGCTTTTAAATATTGGATGGATAAAGAAAAAGTTCCGGTTGAAAATACCTTTACCGTGGTGGACGACCTGGCATTACCGCTCGATAAGATCCGCATCAGGGCAGGCGGCTCGGCAGCCGGGCATAATGGGTTGAAGGACATCCAGGCCGTGTTAGGGCACGACAACTACCCGAAACTCCGCTTCGGCATCGGCAACGGGTATCCCAAGGGTATGCAGGCCGATTTTGTGTTGGGAAAGTGGTTAAAATCCGAAGAGCCGGTGGTACTTTTAAAAGTTCAGAAGTGCATTGAAGTGATCGAGTCTTTTATTACTACGGGTATCGAAAAAACAATGACTGCCTACAATAGTTTGTCTGTAAAGCCGTAAATTGTGTAAATTCTGGGTCGATATCCATAATTGGTTTTTTTATGCTATTTGTCTATATTCGCCGCCAGTGTTATTCTACCATAAAAGATCCTAGATGAAAATAATTTGTGTTGGTCGTAATTATGCGGAGCATGCCATGGAACTTGGCAACGATATACCAGAGGAGCCGGTGATTTTTATGAAGCCGAAAAGTGCGTTGTTGCAAAGCCATACGCCCTTCTATTACCCTGAATTTACGAATGAACTCCATTATGAGTGTGAACTGGTGTTGAGGGTTTGCAAAAACGGCAAATACATCCAGGAGCGCCAGGCCGGCAGTTATTATGATGCCATCACGGTAGGGTTGGATTTTACCGCCCGCGACATACAGGATGAACTGAAAAAGAAAGGTTTGCCCTGGGAAAAAGCAAAGGCCTTTGATAATTCGGCGGTACTTGGCAAATGGTTGCCCGTTACGCCCGCCCTCAATAAAAAAAATATTAATTTTTCTCTTTATAAAAGCGGCGAACTCGTACAAAAGGGTAACTCCTCTAAAATGTTGTTCGGCTTCGACTCCATCATCGAAAACGTATCCAAATATTTTTCCCTCAACATCGGCGATCTCATTTTTACCGGCACCCCCGCGGGCGTAGGCGAATGCGTAGTAGGTGATGAACTCGATGGATTTTTGGAAGAAGAAAAATTGTTTGCGTTGGAAGTGAAGTAGGACCAGGATTTCTGAATTATTTAATTAGCAGCATTTTTCGCCGCGCCTGTTCTTTAATCAACGTTCTTCATATAAACTTTGGCATCCACATTTTCTTATTGCGCTATTTCACAACCTCATATTTTCATGTGCCGTCTTCTCATAATCTGTAATTCGTAATTAACTTCTTGTTCGTAATTTGCGCCCTTTATGGTGTCCAACGAAATTTTACTCAAAGCCTACAGCTTAATGTGTACCGCCCGGTCGATGGCGGAAACCTACGAATCCAACAGGCCTGTTTGTAAATACGTACATTCCACGTCGCGGGGACACGAAGCCATACAGCTTGCTACGGCTTTTCAATTGCTGCCCTGCGATTATGTGAGCCCGTATTACCGCGATGAAAGCATCCTGCTCGGCCTCGGCTTTACGCCTTACGAACTGATGCTTCAATTGCTGGCCAAAGGCAATGATATTTTCACCGGCGGCAGGGAATATTATGGTCACCCGAATTACAAGGGCAATGATAAAGCCAACATCATCCACCAGAGCAGCGCCACCGGCATGCAGGCCATTCCCACAACGGGTGTGGCGCAGGGTATAAAATACCTGGAAAGGATACAGTCGCTGAAATTAAAGAAAGGCGCCAACGGTGAACTACCCGTGGTGGTTTGTTCCATGGGCGATGCATCCGTTACTGAAGGAGAAGTAAGCGAAGCTTTCCAGTTTGCGGCTTTGCACCAGTTGCCCATTATTTTTTTGGTGCAGGACAACAACTGGGGCATCAGCGTTACGGCCGATGAAGCGCGCACCACCAACGCGCACGACCTGCTCAAAGGTTTCAAAGGCATCAAGCGCATCAGCATCAACGGCAGCGATTTTATACAGAGTTTTGAAGTGATGCAGAACGTGGTGGAAGAAGTGCGCCGCGAAAGGCACCCATTCCTCGTACACGCACGCGTACCTTTACTGGGGCATCATACCAGCGGCGTGCGCAAAGAATTTTACCGTACGGAAGAAGAGCTCGCCAGCAGCGCTTTATCCGATCCCGGTCCGCTCCTGCGCAAACGGTTATTGGAGAACAGCATCACCGAAAATGAACTGGTGAATATAGAAAGGGCGGCAGAACAAAAAGTAGCCGCTGATTTCCAGGGGGCCGTGGCGGCACCCGAGCCTGATGCTGCTACCGTGGAAGATTTTATTTTCATGCCCACGCCGGTAACAGCAGAAACAGGCGAACGCAGTCCTGCAGGTAAGGAAAAAGTATTGATGGTGGATGCGGCGCTCTTTGCCATCCGTGAACTGATGGAAACCTACCCCGAAGCCGTTTTATACGGGCAGGATGTAGGCCGGCGGCTCGGCGGCGTGTTCCGCGAAGCGGCAACCCTGGCGGAGCAGTTCGGCGATCACCGGGTTTTCAATACCGCCATACAGGAAGCTTACATCATCGGCAGCACTACCGGTATGAGCGCCGTGGGGGCGAAGCCTATCGTGGAAGTGCAGTTCGCCGATTACATCTATCCCGGGCTGAACCAACTGGTAACTGAAATTTCGAAGAGTTGTTATTTAAGCTGCGGTAAATTCCCTGTTCAAACGTTGATCCGTGTGCCCATCGGCGCATACGGTGGCGGGGGACCGTACCACAGTGGCAGCATCGAAAGTACCTTGCTCACCATCAAAGGCATCAAGATCGTTTACCCTTCCAACGCGGCTGATATGAAAGGGCTGCTGAAAGCCGCTTTCCTGGATCCGAATCCCGTGGTGATGCTGGAGCACAAAGGTTTGTACTGGAGCAAAGTACCCGGTACAGAAGAAGCAAAAACAATTGAACCGTCTGCCGATTATATTATCCCGCTGGGGAAAGGCGCCGTAGCCCTGTATGCCGACAACCAAACGATGGAAGACGGCGATAGTTGCTGCGTGATCACGTATGGTATGGGTGTGTATTGGTCGAAGGCCGCCGCCAAAAAGTTTCCCGGGCAGGTGACCGTGATCGACCTGCGTACTTTATTTCCTTTGGACGAGGCCCTGGTGTTTGATACGGTGAAGCAGCATGGTAAATGTTTGATCGTAACGGAAGAGCAGCAAAATAATTCTTTCGCCGAAGCCCTGGCGGGCCGCATCAGCAAGCATTGTTTCCATTACCTCGATGCGCCCGTGGAAGTGATCGGTGCGCTCAATTTGCCCGCCGTACCCATGAATACGATCCTCGAGAACGCCATGCTGCCCAACGCGGAAAAAGTGGCGGCACGTATCGGGCAACTTCTTGACAGTTAAAATGAATTTTTACCTTAAAACGCCTATATTTGCACCCCGTTTTGGGATGCCGGGGTATCCGCCAGCTGGCGGATGGTTAAAGCATCGGATTAAATTTTATTAGCCGGGGTAGCTCAGCTGGTTAGAGCATCGGATTCATAACCCGAAGGTCGGCAGTTCAAGTCTGCTCTCCGGTACTTTTTAGAAAGCCTCTTTTTAAGAGGCTTTCTTATTTGAAGTTGAGCATTGGGTTCATATCCGCTGGTTAGCGGACGGCAGTTTCCCGGAATTGGTCATTATATCTTCCGGGTTGCCAATTATAAGTCCCGGGTTAGCCGTTATACCTTCCGGGTTGGTCAATATAACTTCCTGATCGCTCATTATATCTTCCGGACTGGCAGTTATAACTTCCCGGTCGCTCACTATATGCCCCGGGTTGTCAATTATGCTTCCCGGGTCGCTATTTATAAACGCCGTGTTGTTCATTCTATCCAACAGGTCATGCGTTATAGCTTTCGGGTGCCTTATATTGTACATGTGGTTGCGGCATATAACCACCAACTTAGGTATCTTATTTTGTAAACGAGAAAGATGAATAAAAGTTCACTCAATAATTTTCCTCCATTGGTTTCATCAACGCCTCAGCGGCAGAAACCAGTTCGCCATTCAGGCAAAGGAAATAATCGCCCTCTTTAGTGATCTCGTGCTGGAGTTCTCTTTCTATCTGTTCAAAATTTTTGAGGAAGTTGTTTACAGGATTTACAGCAAATTGGATGGCATTGGAAGCCGCTTCATAAAATTTAGGCAGGAGGTGCTGATTCATGATAACAAACGTTTCCCATAAAAAAGAAATTTTTATGCCAGCCTGTACAGTTTACAATTTTATAACCTCGAAATCACAGGGAGGATTGATAACCAATGACAATTACTTTTCCACAGCATTAAAGGGAATGTAAAGGAGGAAGTTATAGCATGATAAAATGGGAATTTATTCCGCTGTTGGCAGTACCACCGTCCCAACAATTGTGGCATGTTTCCACAATTTTTTTTGCATAATTTTATCATCCGCAGCCAACGGCTTAATGTTGTAAGGCAAACCCGGAAATCATTTTTTACACTTAACACCTACTGTTTTGAAAAAATCCACGCTTGTTTTATCGTTTATTTTAGGGATGGCCGGTTTGCCGGCAATGGCACAACAACAAAATTATGTTACGTACGACATCGACAATTTCTGGAAAGCTTACGATAAGATCGTTGCAACCAGCGACAGTGCACAGCAATACCGGTATATCAATGAAGAATACATCGGTAAGGCGTCTCCCGGGCTGGAAAGTATGATGCAGGTAAGAGAATATACCGCCAAATCTTACGTGGATGCGATCAACAGTTATCCGAAATACTGGGCTTCCATCCACAATAATACACTTAAGGCAAGATCACTTG
>Ga0247804_10000490_pt1 | contig 18262 bp, 16 predicted proteins | sample UWRJL029104C1_FD_181142 | JGI IMG/M metagenome (GOLD analysis project Ga0247804, IMG submission 181142) | Plant litter microbial communities from Arlington Agricultural Research Station in Wisconsin, United States - UWRJ-L029-104C-1 | ecosystem: Environmental > Terrestrial > Plant litter >...
ATCGCGGCGTGATTTTATTTAGTGCATTTATTGTGTGTTTCATTCCAATTTTGGCTTTGGTTCTCTTTTCAATCCGTATTGCTTTCAGTAAACAAGCAATAAACAAAACACTCTCATTTGCATTGTTAATTATATGGCTGGCGGGTGTAGCAACGTTTGGTTATCAGGCAGCTAAAATTTCATCAGAATTTAAGCAGCATGCCGAACTAACGCAAACGACAGAGCTAAAAACTTTACCAACATTTACCATTGATATCGATAAAAGTAAATATTTCAGTAAAGAGGATAGCATGGCTTATCACATCGATGCCAATCAAAAAAATAAGATTGTAGTAGATGATTTCGAAGACGGACCATTTGTTTCGCCAAACAACATTCGCATCAATATCAATAAAAGTGAAAACGGTGCAACACGCATCATACAGAAATTTGAATCGCAGGGAAAAACCTTTCAAAGTGCTTTGCAGAATGCTCAAAACATCAGTTACAATTACATTTCAAAAGATGCATCGCTAATTTTTAATCCACGCTTTCAATTAAGAAAAGGTACTATCTGGAGGAACCAAGAGGTATGGATAAACCTGGAGTTGCCTGTTGGAACGAAACTGCTTATTAAGCATGACGCTTACCGTTACATCAACAATTACGGGACCTGGGATTGCGATGAAAAAGAGAACGATTCGAATAATTATAGTACCTGGATAATGACTGAAGATGGTTTGAGGTGCATTGCTCAATTAAAAGAAGAGGCTGAAAAAAAGCAAAAACTTGAAAAAGAACTGTTTGATTTAAAGACTCTGCAGAAAAAAAAGAATGTTGATTCCGTTTATCAGGATTCTGTATCAAACCGAATAAAAGAAGTTAAGGAAGAATTAGGTATCAATACTGAGGAAAATAATAACAACTAATAAACAGTCATTTTGACCAAGGCCGAGAAATCTTTTAAAATTATCGGAGGCTAAAAGATTTCTTAATCTTGCTCAATAGCAGTTGCATTAAAGTCGGAATGGCTTAAAGAAAAAATCATGAAAACATTATTTATGCTAATTGCATGCCTTATGGTATGTGGGGCTTCCTTTGCCCAAAAAACGGCTAAACTTTCCGGGAAAGTTGTTGATGAAAAAGGCCAGGCTTTGCCTTTTGCAGTAGTAAGAGTTTTAAATTCTCCTGATACAACGGTAGTAAAAAGCGGTTCTACCAATATTGAAGGAAAATTTATTTTCGACCAGCTAAAGGTTGGAAATTACCAATTATTAATTTCAATAATGGGTTACAAAGCGAGGAAGACAGCTGCATTTGAGCTGAATGATGATTTGAAAATGGCGAATATTGCCATGGAGAATGATGCAAAGCAACTCAAAGAAGTTAGTGTGCAAGGGCGTAAACCATACATTGAGCACCAGATGGATAAAACCGTTTTAAATGTTGAGAACAGCATTGTAGCTTCAGGAAGTACAGCACTGGAAGTTTTAGAGAAAGCGCCTGGTGTGCAAGTCGACCGCCAAAACGAACAGATAAAACTGAATAACAAATCTGGTGTGACCATTATGATTGATGGAAAAACCAACTTTTTGTCGGGTGCGGATGTGACGACGTTATTGAGTAACATGAGCAGTGAACAGATTTCCACGATTGAGCTGATTACCAATCCATCATCAAAATACGATGCTTCCGGAAATGCCGGCATCATCAATATCAAATTAAAAAGAAACAAAGCTTTCGGTACAAATGGAACGGTATCGATCAATGGCGGACAAGGCTTTATGCCAGATTCGCCAAAGGATTTGGCTCGTGCGGGTGTAAATATTAGTTTGAATCACCGGGAGGGTAAATGGAATGTTTTTGGCAATGGAACCGTGGCCAGGAAAGCGAATTTTAATAATACTTATTTAACCCGTACTACCTTTGCAAACGGCTTGTCGAGTGCTTTCACACAAGATTTCGACAGAAAAAATAAGGGTGAAGGTTTTCAGGGGAAGCTGGGCGCAGATTATTATGCATCGGAAAAGACAGTTTTTGGTGTAATGGTTGATGCAAATACGGTAAATACTAAACTAGATAATATTAGTAATACCTTTATACGCGAGGTGCAATCGAACGTTGTGAGCAATAATGCTGTATTGCAAAATGCCTATTCAAAATCGCCGGCCAACAATTTAACGGCAAATTTTAACGTTAAGCATGATTTCGATAAAACCGGGAAAAACATCACTTTCGATGTTGATTATTCCAATTTCAATAATAAGAAAGAAGAGGAATTTGATGCAAGGTATTTGAATCAAAGCGGACAGCAAACCAATTCTACTTTATTAAGGAATAATACAGATGCCAACATTGATATAGTTGCGGCCAAAACTGATTTTACGCTGCCAATTAATAAAACAATAAAGTTTGAAACGGGTCTGAAAAGCAGTTATGTGGTTACGCACAACAATTTCCTTTCAGAACAGTTTTTATCAGGTGTTTGGCAGAATGATTTAGGTAAATCCAATGATTTCATCTACAAAGAAAATATTAATGCAGCTTATGTAAACTTTGGTAAAGAGTGGAAAGTTTGGCAAATACAGTTGGGTTTAAGGGCAGAACACACCCATTCGAATGGAAATTCGGTAACCAGCAACAAAGAAGTGGATAGAAATTACCTTTCCTTGTTCCCAACAGCTTTTGTGAATCAGAAGCTGAACGAGAATAACAACATCAGGTATTCTTATAGTCGCAGGGTAGACAGGCCAAACTACCAGCAACTGAACCCATTTGCTTTTTACATGGATCCTTACGCTGTTGATCAGGGAAATCCTTACCTGAAGCCACAATTCACTGATAATTTTGAAATAGGATATAGCTATAAAGAATTTTCGTTTTCAGTGAACTATTCGAATACCAAAGATTTGATAACACAAATCAGTCAGCAGGATGAAGTAACCCGAATTGTGAGCGTAATCAGGCAGAATTTAGGTCGGGCACAGAATTACTCAGCAAATTTATCCTTCCCGATAAAGGTTGCAAAATGGTGGAGTATGCAAAATAGCGGAAGTTTATATTACAATAAATTTAGCGATGGAAATCTGGAGGGTGCAGCTTATAGTGCTGGTAAACTGGCTTATAACTTCTACACTTCGCAATCATTTATTTTACCAAGAGACTTTACGGTTGAAGTAAGTTTCTGGTACAATTCGCCAAAAGTTTACGGCGTAGAGCAAACTACAATTCCGCAATATGCACTAAACGCTGGTATCCAAAAAAGCATGCTGAATAAAAAGCTGAAATTGAAATTGAATATGGATGACATCCTCTTAACGAATTATTGGAAAGGAGCACTGGATTATCAGAATGTTAACCTGCGTGTAACCAACCATTATACCAGCAGACGGGCAAATTTCAGCATCAGTTATAGTTTTGGTAACCAGAATGTGAAATTGGCGAGGTCTAGAAATACAGCTACAGAGGATATTAAAGGTAGAGCAGGAGGCTAATGGAAGTTATTAATCAATTAACAACAAACAAATTATCAATAACCAGTTAGCAATAACTAATTACCAGGGGCTATTCACAAAATAAACTGATGGCCAACGAACCAACCAGCTATAAGGAAATGAAAAAAATTATCTATGCCATTATGCTCTTAACGATTACGTTGAGCTATGGCTGTAAAACAAACGACAGTAAGTTAAACATCCGCGTTAAAGACACTGGAACTGCCTTTATCTACGATGCGGTTTATCCGGTAAGTAAAACAGATAAACTGGAAGGCTATATCGCAAAACAGATAGGAAATGAGCTGCCTTTAGACCAAAAAGAGGATGCGACGGTAACTTTGTTAAGTGGTGAATTGTTTAAAATAAAAGCGACCGAGGGCGTGTTAAGCATTCAGTTTGATAAGCGAAACAGTTCGGTTACGAACTTCATAAAAATTAAGAAATTTACTGATGGAATCAGTGAAATTCTATCAGAGAAATAGCTTAGCGACATATTAAGGATCAGATATTATATTGCATTTTTATTTATGCTTTGATAGCCAGCAATCTGGCAGCATAACGGATACGGCTCACCAATGCCTATTTAATAGACTTAATTACGTTTTTTATGTCAATCAAATCATTCATCTCAAAGTTTGGGGATTGAAAATAGAATTTTTGATAAATTATTTTATCGTCTTTGCTATCGTAAATGCTGATGATTTTATCATTTGATCGTTGTGTGTACACCAGATATTTAATTCCTGCTTCTTTGTTTAAAATTAAACTATCCATTTCTTTTAAAGGCAAAAATTTCAGTTTGTAATTATAGGGCTCCTGAACAATTTCCGATTTTGGTAATTTAACAGGTTGTGATGAAAATACTTCCCTTACGTATTCAGGTACATATAATGTTTCCTTTGATAAATCTGGAAGCCTGACTTTATTGTAAAACTGATAATCTATCCCGCGGCTTTGTTCTAAAAGTAATCCGTCATTTATTTGCTTTAAATACCCTGCTAAAAAACCGGGAGACCAGTTAACAAATCTTGAGTTATTGTAAAGCATATTAAGAAGCTTGGCTTTCTGGCTTTTTCTTGCGCTTAATTTTTCATTCTGCTCTTTTACAATCAAGTTGGTGTACACATCGGCGAAGAGTGTTACAAAGGCAAAGATATTTTCGTCTCTTTGTTTAGGCAATTTCGATGGCGTAACCAGCTTCAATGTATAAACAATGTTCGAATTTATTACGGTATCTATTTTATCTGTAAAAGCATCCAAGTAAAAGAACGAATAGTTCGGAAGCGCATCATATTTAGCCAATTCATCAGGCTTTATGATTTTGAAAGGAGTTATCGTCCAGGTTTTTTTTATAGCTTCTTCAAACTCTTTTAGTTCTGCATAATCAGCATATTGAAGTGTAAATAAAGTTGTCGTGTTTTTTAATATCTTCAGTTTTTCAATATTGCTTTTCTCATTTCCAAAATAAGACACCTGCGCCTTAGCAATCACACCTGGTAAAAGGAGTGCGATAAGGAGCAGCATTTTTTTTATTTGAAGCATGTTCATGTTTTCATTTGTGTGATCTATTATAAGAATCTTTTGACAAATTTTTTGAATTTTCTGCTTGCATTAACAAAATACATTTATTAGCTTTGTTATGCAAGCATAATAAATTAACCAAATGAAGCAACAACAAACATTAGATTACCACGTTAAGTTTGCCTGGCAAAACATGTTCAATAAATATAACCAGATGGCGTCTACGTTTGGTATTACCCAGGCAATTGGTTACATGCTTATAAATATTGATGATGTTGATGGAACCGCAGTTTCAAATCTTGCGGCCTTGCTTGGCGTTAAAGCAACAAGCTTATCCCGCATGTTAAATAACATGGAAGAAGCCAACCTTATTTACCGTGAAACGTCTGTTGGTGATAAACGTTCTGTAAAGGTTTTTCTGACCGATTTTGGGAAAGAAAAGAAACACCTGGCAAAGGGCGTCGTTCGCAAATTCAACGAATATCTGGATGAACATTTCAGCAAAAAGGAAAAAGAAACATTCATCAATTTATTGATAAAACTAAATGATATTACAGTTGCATACACTGTTGATTAAATATTAAGATAATGAAACGAAGCATTAATAAGGTTGCCGTTCTGGGTTCAGGTATTATGGGTTCGCGTATTGCTTGCCACTTTGCCAACATTGGCGTGGAGGTTTTGCTTTTAGATATTGCTCCAAAAGAACTCACACAGGAAGAGCAGGCAAAAGGATTAACTTTAGATAAACGGGCTGTAAAAAACCGGATTGTAGATATGGCTTTGCAAACGGCTGTAAAAACAAATCCATCTCCCGTTTATTCTAAAAAAGTGTTGAACAAAATTAAAACCGGAAACTTCGACGATGATATGTCGAAGATTGCCGGTTTTGACTGGGTAATTGAAGTGGTTATTGAAAATCTGGACATTAAGAAAAAAGTTTTCCAACAGGTAGAGCAATTCCGAAAACCCGGAACGCTGATTACCTCGAATACGTCGGGAATTCCGATTCATTTAATGGCTGAAGGCAGAAGCGAAGATTTTAGAGCGCATTTTTGCGGAACCCACTTCTTTAACCCGCCACGTTATTTAAAATTACTGGAGGTCATTCCAACGCCATATACCAACCCGGAAATTGTTGATTTTCTGATGCATTATGGCGATAAGTTTTTAGGTAAGACCACGGTTTTATGTAAGGATACACCGGCATTTATCGCCAATCGCGTTGGTGTTTATTCCATTATGGCCTTGTTGCATTTAGTTGAAAAACTGGATTTGACGGTTGAAGAGGTTGACAAATTCACTGGTCCGGCTTTGGGCAGACCAAAATCGGCTACTTTCCGTACTTCGGATGTGGTTGGTTTAGATACCATGATTAAAGTTGCCAAAGGACTTTACGACAATTGCCCTGATGATAAGGCCCACGAACTATTTAAACTTCCAGATTATGTTAAAAAAATGGAAGAAAATAAATGGCTGGGCGATAAAACTAAACAAGGTTTCTACAAGAAAACTAAGACTGCCGATGGTAAAACTGAAATTCTTGCGCTTGATTTAAAAACATTAGAATATAAGCCTCAGCAAAAAGTTAAATCGGCTACGTTAGAAATGACTAAGCCAGTGGAAAATCTTCGCGAACGCATGAAGATTTTTGCTAAAGGAAAAGATAAAGCAGGCGAATTATTCCGCCATTCTTCTTTCGGTCTGTTTGAATATGTTTCAGACCGGATTCCAGAAATTTCGGATGAATTGTATCGCATTGATGATGCCATGCGTGCGGGTTTTGGTTGGGAACTTGGTCCCTTTGAGCTTTGGGATGCTGTTGGCGTGAAAGAAGCGATAGACGGAATGGAGCAGTATGGAAACAAAGCTGCGGCTTGGGTTCACGAGATGCTCGATGCCGGGCATACTTCATTTTATAAAGTTGAGGGTGGTATTAGAAAGTACTATGATATTCCTACTAAATCATACAAAGCCTTACCTGGAACAGATGAGTTCATTATTTTAGATAATATCCGCGATAATAAAACACTCTGGAAAAACTCAGGTGTTTCGATTATTGATTTAGGTGATGGCATTTTAAATGTTGAGTTCCATACCAAAATGAACACCATAGGTGGCGATGTAATTTCAGGCATCAATAAAGCGATTGATATGTCCGAAAAAGATTATCGCGGTTTGGTCATTGGCAATGATGGAACAAATTTCTCCGCCGGTGCAAACGTGGGGATGATTTTCATGATGGCCGTAGAGCAGGAATGGGATGAGTTGAATATGGCCATCAGAATGTTTCAAAACACCTCGATGCGCATTCGTTATTCTTCAATTCCGGTTGTCGTTGCACCTCATAATTTAACCTTAGGTGGTGGCTGCGAGTTCAGTTTACATGCTGACCATGTTCAGCTTTCGGCAGAAACGTATATGGGTTTGGTTGAATTTGGTGTTGGTGTTATTCCTGGCGGCGGCGGAACAAAAGAATTCGCCTTACGAGCATCTGATGAATACAAAGACGATCAGATTGTTCAAAATGCATTGAAAGACCGTTTCTTAACCATTGGTATGGCGAAAGTTTCCACTTCAGGTTACGAAGCTTACGAATTGGGTTATCTGCAGAAAGATAAATTCTCCATTTCGATGAACCGCAACCGTTTATTGGCTGATGCAAAAGCCAAAGCAATTGAATTGGCCGATGCGGGTTATACCAAACCGGTTCAACGAACGGATATAAAAGTATTAGGTAAACAAGGTTTAGGGATTGTTTATGCCGGAGCGAACAGTATGTATGCGGGTCATTTCATTTCCGAGCACGATAAAAAAATCTCCGAAAAATTAGGCTACGTGATGTGTGGCGGCGACTTATCTTCTCCAACAGAAGTAAGCGAGCAGTATTTATTGGATCTGGAAAGAGAAGCCTTTTTATCACTTGCCGGAGAAAGAAAATCATTGGAAAGAATTCAATCGATAATAACAAAAGGGAAACCGTTGAGGAATTAAATGATTAAATGGGTATCAAGATATGAGTATCAAGTATCAAGATTCTAAACAAATTTAAAAATAAAATTGGCGATTTCCAGTTTCGAGCCCAGGCTTGATACTAGAACTCGCTCCTAGATACTAAGACAATGGAAGCATACATAATAGCCGGATATCGTACAGCAGTGGGCAAGGCGCCCCGTGGCGTATTCCGTTTTACGAGAGCTGATGATTTGGCTGCAGAAGTGATTAGAGCTTTGGTGGCATCGGTTCCGAATTTAGATAAAGAACAAATAGATGATGTGATTGTGGGTAACGCCACGCCGGAGGCTGAACAGGGCTTAAATATTGCCCGTATGATTTCACTGATGGGTCTGGACACAGATAAAGTACCGGGCGTTACGGTAAACCGTTATTGTGCGTCGGGCTTGGATACCATTGCCACTGCCGTTGCAAAAATCAAAGCTGGAATGGCCGATTGTATCATCGCAGGTGGGGTAGAAGTGATGAGTGGAATGCCTTTTGGTGGATGGAAACTCGTGCCGAATGCAGAGGTTGCTAAAAATAATCCGGATTGGTATTGGGGAATGGGCTTAACTGCCGAAGCGGTTGCCAAAGAATACAATGTTAGTCGCGAAGACCAGGATGCTTTTTCTTTGAAATCTCATGAGAAAGCGATTCAAGCCATTAAAAACGGTCATTTGAAAGATGGTGTTTTGCCAATCACGGTAAATGAAAACTACCTGGATGAGAACCTGAAAAAGAAAACGCGTTCTTATGTGGTTGATACAGATGAAGGCCCTCGTGCAGACACCACGTTAGAGAAGTTAGCAAAATTAAAACCTGTTTTTGATGCCGTTGGAAGTGTAACCGCTGGTAATTCATCGCAGACTTCTGATGGTGCGGCATTTGTTTTAATTGTTTCTGAAAAGAAAATGAAGGAATTGAATGTAGAGCCAATCGCCAGGTTAGTGAGTTATGGTGTGGCTGGTGTTCCACCAAGAATTATGGGGATTGGTCCGATTGAGGCCATTCCGAAAGCATTAAAACAAGCTGGTTTAAAACAGGATGATATTGATTTAATTGAATTGAATGAAGCTTTTGCATCTCAATCTCTGGCAATTATCAGAACACTGGATTTGAATCCGGATATCATCAATGTTAATGGTGGGGCAATTGCTCTGGGTCACCCGTTGGGCTGTACAGGCGCAAAACTTTCGGTGCAAATGATGAACGAATTAAAAAGACAGAATAAAAAATACGGCATGGTTACCATGTGCGTTGGTACCGGGCAGGGTGCAGCGGGGATTTTTGAGCTGTTGTAATTAGTATCAAGATATGAGTATCAAGTATCAAGATTGAATAGCGATAGGAAGTAATCATCCCTAAAAAAATTCTATCCCAAATATTTACTCCAATCTTAATATTATTAAAACATGCACAATTTTAAAGATTTAAAGGTCTGGCAAAAATCGATTGAACTTGCTGTTGATGTCTACAAAGCGACATCGCTTTTACCAAATGATGAAAAATATGGTTTGATTTCGCAAATGAAAAGGTGTTCCGTTTCGCTGTCATCAAATATTGCTGAAGGTTCAGGGAGAGGAAGTAGTGCTCAGTTCAAGTATTTTTTGAATGTAAGCCAAGGTTCAGCTTTTGAATTAGAAACACAGTTAATTATTTCAAATCGACTAGAATTACTTGATGATAATTTATCGACAAGCTTGATTGAATAAACAACGGAAATTCAGAAAATGATTTATGCTTTAGATAGGAGTATTAAAATATGAAGAAAGTATCAAGATTTGAGTATCAAGTATCAAGATTCTGTTTTCGAGCCCAGTCTTGATACCTGATACTCGCTACTGAATACTTAAACCCAGCGACATCCAGGTATCGAGCCCAGTCTTGATACTTGATACTCGCTACTGAATACTTAAACCCAGCGACATCTAGTTATCGAGTCCAGTCTTGATACTTGATACTCGCTACTGAATACTTAAACCCAGCGACATCTAGTTATCGAGTCCAGTCTTGATACTTGATACTCGCTACTAAATACTTAAACCTAGTGACGTCCAGCTTTCGAGCCCAGTCTTGATACTTGATACTCGCTACTAGATACTATTAAAATGGAAACAACTGAAAAAAAGACAATTAAAGGCGGCGAATTCTTAATTAAAGAAACGGCTTACCAGGATGTATTTATTCCTGAAGAATTTGATGAAGAGCAACAAATGATTGCGCAAACCTGTCGTGATTTTCTGGAAGCGGAGGTTTACCCTAACTTAGATAAAATTGACAAACAGGAAGACCCTGAATTGATGCCAACGCTTTTAACCAAAGCTGGCGAATTGGGAATTCTTGGTGTATCTGTTCCCGAAGAATATGGCGGTTTTGGCAAAAACTTCAACACTTCGATGTTGGTTGCAGATGTAGTTGGCGCTGGTCACTCTTTTGCGGTTGCACTTTCGGCACATACCGGAATTGGAACTCTACCAATTCTTTATTATGGTAATGAAGAACAGAAGGCGAAATACATTCCTAAATTAGGTTCCGGCGAATGGAAAGCGGCTTATTGCTTAACAGAGCCTAACTCTGGTTCTGATGCAAACTCTGGTAAAACAAAGGCAAAATTAAGTGAGGATGGAAAACATTACATCATCAATGGTCAGAAAATGTGGATTACCAATGGTGGTTTCGCGGATATATTCATCGTATTTGCTAAAATTGATGATGATAAAAACTTAACTGCTTTTATTGTAGAAAAAGATTTTGGTGGCATTACGATGAACCCTGAAGAACATAAAATGGGTATCAAAGGTTCATCCACCCGCCAGGTTTTCTTTAACGATTGCCCGGTTCCGGTGGAAAATATGTTGAGCGACAGGGAAAACGGTTTTAAAATCGCAGTAAATATTCTGAATATTGGCCGTATTAAATTGTCTGCAGCAGCAATTGGTGCATCGAAAGCAACTTTAAGTACGGCAATCAATTATTCTAATGAGCGTAGCCAATTCGGTCGTCCGATTTCGAAATATGGTGCTATCCGTTTTAAAATCGCAGAAATTGCATCGAAACTTTATGCGGTTGATGCTGCAAATTACCGTGCCGGACAAAATATCGACGATACATACGACCAGCTAGTTGCGGGTGGTATGGAATCTGGTAAGGCAAGATTAAAATCTGTGGAACAGTTTGCTGTAGAGTGTGCTATATTAAAGGTTTGGGGTTCCGAAGCTTTGGATTATACAGTTGATGAAGGCGTTCAGATTTATGGTGGCATGGGCTTCAGTGCCGATGCGCCGATGGATAGGGCCTATCGCGATGCGCGCATTAACCGGATTTTCGAAGGAACAAACGAGATCAACCGTTTGCTAACCGTAGATATGATGTTGAAACGCGCCATGAAAGGTGAATTGGATTTAATGACTCCAGCTACTGCTGTTGCTGCTGAGTTAATGAGCATCCCTGATTTCGGCGAAGAAGACACCACTTTGTTTGCTGCGGAGAAAAAAGTTTTGGCAAACCTTAAGAAAGCAACGCTAATGGTTGCCGGTGCAGCGGTTCAAAAACTAATGATGACATTAAGCAAAGAGCAGGAGATTTTAATGAACATCGCCGATATGGCTGGATATGTTTATGTTTTCGAGTCTGCATTGTTGAGAACTGAAAAACTGGTGGCAACAAAAGGTGAAGAGGCAACAGCCGGACAATTGGATTTATTGCGAATTTACATGGTGGAGGCCGTTGATGGTATTGGCAAAGCAGGTAAAGAGGCGCTTTGGGCATTTGCCGAGGGCGATGAACAACGTATGATGTTGGTTGGTTTACGCCGCTTTACTAAAGTGGAACCGTTTAACGTTAAGGATGCCCGCCAAAGGGTGGCGCAGCAGTTAATCGAGGCTAATAAATACATATTTTAGAAGATAAAGCTCAAAGACCAAAGCTAAAAGGCTAAAGCAAAGGATGTGAAAGAACCTGGCTTTGGTCTTTTAGCTTTCTGCTTTAGGCTCATTTAATGTTAAATTTGGTTAAAAATTGTAGCATCAATATTAAAAGCTTAATTTTGCGCACTATGCTTAAGATAAAACATATTTTATTGTTGGTGTGCATCGCCGGGTGCTTTGCTGCCTGTAAAAAGACAGATGTTGGAGAGGTTTACGATCCGCTTCCACAATTTAAAGCGGATACAACCGCAATAAGGGCTTATGTTAAAGCTAATAATATTCCTGTATTAAAAAATGAGCAATATGGTGTTTTCTATCAAATAATATTGCCGGGATCCGGAAATGTTCAATATACTTTAAATACGGCCATCTCAGTAGATTATGAAGGTAAGGTTATGAATGGTGGTGTTTTTGATTCCTCGAAAGGTGTTACCAAATCTTTTACACTTGGCAACTTAATACCTGGCTGGCAAATTGGTCTTCCTTATATACAAAAAGGAGGTAAAATAAGGCTGTTTATACCTTCTTATTATGGGTATGGTGAAGTGGCGAGAAGTGCACCGGAATCCACAATTCCTGCAAATTCTGTTTTAGATTTTACCATTACACTAAACGACGTTATACAATAAATGAGCAATAACTTTTTAAAATTCACTGCTTTAAGTTTTTTACTAATTTCAGTTTTGTTTACATCTTGCAAAAAAGATGAAGATGCTGAAAAACAAATTGCTGAATTTATCCAAAAAAATAATATAACGGCAACGAAACATCCTTCAGGCTTATATTATCAGATTATCAAAGCTGGAACAGGTAATTCGACGTATCCATCAGGTACTAAAATTACGATAAAGTATGTTGGAAAATTACTTAATGGAACGGTGATAGACGATGGAAATAACGTAGAAAATACTTTTCAGCTTGCGCAGTTAATCGAAGGTTGGAGAATCGGTATTCCTCTGATTCAAAAAGGTGGCGAAATAAGGCTGATTATTCCATCAGAACTGGCTTACGGTAATCAGGCAACCGGACCGGTACCTGCAAATTCGGTTTTAGATTTTACGATACAATTAATAAACGTACAATAATTAATGAAAAACTTTACAAAAATCAGCTTGTTTTCACTTTTACTGGCTACCTTTTTATTTTCAGCTTGTAAAAAGGAATACGATTCTATAGAAACAGTTGATGATGCCGCAATTCAAGCGTACCTGAAAAGTAACAATTTGAACATGACAAAGGCGTCGACGGGCTATTATTACAATGTAATTACACCTGGCGCAGGCGATGTTATCAAAAATTCTGATTCCATCTATTACTCATATACTTTGAAATTATTTAATGGTACCATCATAAGTCAAACTTCAGATTTAATGATACCAGGTAATTATTTGGGCTATTCTGACAGGTTTACATTTGGAACTGCTGGTTTTCTTTTAAGCCCTGTAAGAGAAGTTTTTACAATGTTAAAGCGTGGAGGAACTGCTAAATTAATAATACCTTCCAACCTGGCATTTGGTAGAAACGGTTTAGCCGCAATTAATGTAGGTTCTAATGAAAATATTGTTGTCGATATTGGTGTTTATAATTTTACAAAAAAACACGAAGTGGATGAATATGAAATTAATAAGTTCATTGCAAGCAAAAATTTAACAATGATAAAAGATCCTTCCCGTGCCCGTTACAACATTATAACACCAGGGACAGGAACAGATGCCATCAATAGTAACTCTACCATTACTGTAAATTATACTGTAAGGTATTTGGATGGAACGCAATTAGAAACAGTAACTGATGGAAGTTTTACTCAAGTTTTAAATTCACTTTACGAAGGGTGGCGATTAATTTTACCTGGAAAAGTAACAGCTGGCGGCAAACTTCGTTTAATTCTACCTTCAGATCTAACAAATGGCACCGCTTTAGATTTTGATATAGAAATTGTAAAGGTTACGAATTAAGCGCTTCTTTAAAAATTTTAAGCACTCTTTCACGTGCAAATGTATGCTCAACCATTGGTTGGGCATATTTTTTTGTGCCATATTCCGGTACCCATTTCTTGATGTATTCGAACTTAGGATCGAAACGCTTGGCTTGTAACTCCGGATTAAAGACCCTGAAATAAGGAGCGGCATCATTCCCCGAACCTGCCGCCCACTGCCAGCCGCCAACATTACTGGCCATTTCATAATCCAGGAGTTTTTCTGCAAAGTAGGCTTCACCCCAACGCCAGTCGATTAGTAAATGTTTAGATAAGAAACTGGCGACAACCATTCTTACCCGGTTATGCATCCAGCCGGTTTCATTTAACTGTCGCATTCCGGCATCAACTAATGGGTAACCAGTCTCTCCGCTGCACCAGACCTTAAATTCTGCTTCATTATTCCGCCATTTAATATTATCATACTGCTTTTTAAAGGAATCGAAAGCGGCATAAGGAAAATGCCAGAGTATCATCATGTAAAATTCACGCCAGGCCAGTTCGGATAGCCAGACAGTTGATTTAGCATCAATTGCGTCCTGTACTGCTTTTCGAATGCTTAAAGTGCCAAAACGTAAATGTAAGCCGATGTGTGTTGTACCGTCCAGAGCAGGATAATCCCTTTCTTTTGCGTAATTGTCGAGTTTGCTTTTGTAACTCAAGGCAGGAAATTTAAGCTCACTTTTCTCAAAGCCCATTTCTTTTAACGATGGAATGTGGAGTTTTTTGGTTTGAAAAAAATTCTTGAAGTACTTTTTTGTGGGGTAGGGTTTGGTATAAAAATCAGTTAGCTTTGCTTGCCATTGTTTATAAAAGGGTGTAAAAACAGTATAAGGGGTTTTGTCGGCTTTCAATATTTCACCTTTCTCAAAAATAACCTGGTCTTTATACGTTTTAAAAGCGATTTTTTCACTGGTTAAAAATTCAGACATATTATCATCACGTTCACGGGCATAGGGTTCATAATCGTGATTGGCGTAAACTGTAGCAACATCATATTCCTTTAAAACTTCCGGCCAAACCGCTTCGGGTTCGCCATACTTTACCAGTAAATCTGAACCTTTTTCCTGAAGTTCCTCTTTAATATGCTCCAGGGTTTCATAAATAAACGTCACCCGGGCATCGTCTTCTGGTAATTTATCAAGAATGTTTTTGTCGAAAATAAACAGCAATAAAACAGGGTGTTCACCTTTTAATGCATGGTAAAGTGCTGCATTATCTTCCAAGCGCAAATCCCGGCGTAGCCAACAAATGCTTATAGCCGAATTTCCAGAACCTGTTTTTTCCTTTTTATCGTTCATATCGCTGCTAAATTAACGTTAATATTAATTTATTGAATGTTAACAGCAGAAAGATTAAACTGTTTAAAATTAGCCGTTCATTGAGTAAGGTTTATAAAACAGCGACAATTATGGCAGCTTAAGGAACTCATCTGAAGCATTAAAATGCCGCCTGCGCTAGAATGACGATTTGAATGTGTTCTGGATAGAGTCCTACACATCTTGCTACATGGCATAGGAAATGATGGAAGGAGCCTTTTCGACTACGCTCAGAACGTTGAAGCTTTTGTACAAACGTTCATGCTACCACAGCCGATTTAAAGCTTTAACGAATTTACGAGCGAAGCCGAGAACACGAAGTCTCTGCGAAGCAAAATCTTTGAACTTGAAAAAACCAAATTCAAAGATTTCTCCAGCAGAAAGCAAATGCTTGTTTTGGATAAATAAACACCAGCCCTAAGCTTCACTATCATGTGATTCGTACTTACCACTAATGGCCGTCAATTCAATTTTATAAACAATAATATTAGCATGGTTTGCCTGGTTTATACCATGCGAAGGTTCTTCCGACGGCCTATCTGTTAAGGGCATTATTTTATGGATAATGCCTTGCATGGCTTGTTGCCTTTCTTCACCGGTAAGTTCGGTGTAATTTCCCCAAAGAATCACACTTTTCCATCTGAATGTATCGATGATTTCGTCTACCTGGAAACAAACTTTCGGGTTTGCCCGCATCATGTTTATCTTTTTGCCAATGCCCGAATGCGCATAAATTGCATTATCCCTGTACACATAGTTTATGGGAACAATATAGGTTTCTCCGTCTGCATGGCAGCCCAATCTTCCGATGACTTGTTGCTCCAGAAAATCGAGCATTTGTCTTTTACTTAGTTCGCCTAACATTGTGCTGTATTTTAATTTATACTTTAAATCTACATAAACAGAAAGCGAAAAGAATGATAAGAATCACTTAATGGGATGATTTAGTTACGCGGAGGAGATAAGCTGTTTTCGATTTTCGCCATTCCCAGGGCGGAACCGGATGAGGCAGTTTCCACAGACCAATTTTATTTGCCCTTGCACGGATTTCCAGTTGAGCATACAACGGATCACTGGAGTATTTTTTAAAATGCCAGGCCATCCCTCGCTTTACCATTTCCTGATTTATGATCTGTTTTTTAGTGTTCATAACGTCGCTATCAATCTTTTGTAGCGATAGTATTTCTCCACTTCGACAGTAATCATTTGCCCGAAACATAAATCAGACAATGCTTGTTTAGCCTGATTGCCAAAAGGCTGTGAGCCCCTTTTTTCCGGACAATCGATGTTTGCCAAACGTATTTTGACAGGCTGGTTCTGATACAATACTTCCATGGTATCGCCATCTAAAATGCGAATTACTTTCGCGGTAAACTTAAGATGTTCCTTGTACGCAGGCTTACTTTCAACCGGCGGAATGGTGCAGGCTTGAAAAGTTAACCATAAAATCAACAAAGTTACCTTTCCCAGCCGCATAGCGTTTTTCCCTCATTTTTGGCTTTATCTAAAGTTGTTTTTATAATTTTAAAGGTGCAGTAGCTTAAACCACGGCAATCGGTTGATAGGTGATACTTTTTTGTTTTGCCGTTGTTGCAGATGTAAACTATTTTGTTTCCTTTACAGGTGGAGTTGATTAAAAAGAAAATTAGGGTAAGTAACGTTTCGTATCCAGACAATAACAATTCCTAATATATGCTTTTTACCGGAAAATGTGTTGCGCTGTTTCTTCAAATGGTTATATTCTGCTACAAAAACGACTTCAACTGGATTAGCATTAATACTTTAGATTGCGGATTTAAATTTTAGAACTATGGCTTCATCATCATGGTACGAGTTAAAAATTTGTAACAACGCAATTTATCTAATTGTGATCCGCTCGGACTATATGGGAAAGAGTAATCACATTTATTAAATATATGTTTGATATTTAACTTCAGTGAATTGTTTATTGCTATGAATCCAAATCTCGTAGAGATAATCTTCTCCTATTAAAAAACTTTCCTTTGCTATGTTTTGAAATAGATAATTGTTATTAACTAGTTCGTGTCTTTTCGCAACTTTATCTGAAGAATATTTAGTCATATACTTTCGTCCATCAATAGCATTAATATTTATTTTTTCCTCAATCATAGAGATAGAAAAATCAAGTTCCGAAAGAATTTGGTTCCTCCTAAGTGCAATGTGAAAGTTTTCCGGGGCAGAATCAATGTATCGTAGCACATAACATGAATCGACTTGCATGATGAAATCTATATTCAGCCGATTGAAAAGTTTAATGTCAAAGTTTTTAATTGATGGAATCAAATTTTTTATACTATGAGAATGCTTTGTTTTAATCTTTGCTAAAGTTAGTATTCCTTTGAAATACTTTTCTATAGCCGTATTAGCTAAAACTACTCCCTGTAAAATTTGGTTATGGTTAAGTAAAGTTCTAGACGCTAAGTAATCATCATAACCATTACTTAAAAGACTTAAAACCCTTTCTACTGATACATTTATACTATTTTTCGTTTCGTTCGACATTTGTAGAATAGTTTTGTATATGTTGAAAATACTCATCAATAAAAGTACAAACTTGATTCGTTTCTTTTAATCTAAGGAACTTATTTGCTTAGCTCTAGTGGTATCTATAACAGTTGCGTAAACACCTAATTCAAGCAGCTAGCTATTGGAGAATGATTAGTAAATGGATTAAGCAAACAAAATATTAAAGTCCCATATCTCTGATAAAAGCAAATGGTCCGTATTTTTGACGGGCTATGTCGGAATTTGCTCCATAAAAGCTAAAAGATCCATCACTCAAAAATCCATCATAAATAAGATTAAACCCGAATTCACTTTCAATGGTTGGGCCTTGAAGTTGACACACCATCACACCCAAAAGACTTAAATTATTTTTTGCTGATGATTCCGAAAAACATATGTTAAATCCTGTTTTTGATTCGGATCGGATAGAGGGATAACAGAATCCATCAATCAAGTCGGTAAAAAAGAATTCCTCATAAATTGCTAATGAGCTACGATATAAGTATTCCCTACCACTACTAA
>Ga0247804_10000491_pt1 | contig 18232 bp, 14 predicted proteins | sample UWRJL029104C1_FD_181142 | JGI IMG/M metagenome (GOLD analysis project Ga0247804, IMG submission 181142) | Plant litter microbial communities from Arlington Agricultural Research Station in Wisconsin, United States - UWRJ-L029-104C-1 | ecosystem: Environmental > Terrestrial > Plant litter >...
GGAAGGCTATAATAAGCAAAAGTTGTTTCCGGCTTTGAATGGGAAGTACTTGCTGGCCAGCGAGGCGGTGTTCTATGTTCAGCCCTTTGCTGAGTATTTAAATGCCAGAACATGCCCCCATCTCCTACGCTACGGCAACGAGGTAGATGCAGAGGCCACAGAAGAACTCTTAGAGGAACTTCATCTCAACGAAGTATACCCAGTGGAAAAGCTAATGCATGCTGTCAGCGAGGCACGTAGTAAGTTAAGCGCCATACGGTACGCTGAACTTTTAAAATTAATGCTTGGTAGGGAAGATGTTAAGCATGAGTTGGAGCAAGAGCCAACCGGGCTGCCGGTGTTTTTTTACGATGCCCAAGGACGGGACCTGGACCCATGCTTTCCTGTTTTCCTGCCTTCCACTAATACGTCTTATGAGCTACCGACTACTCTCAAGACGCAGATTATGTCCCCCGTTTTAGTCAAGGCCCTGTACCGCGTATTTGGGACTGAAAATGCTCTGAATTTAAGTAAACGGTTGGTTGGATTGCCTGTCAAACCATATGAGTTTACCCAGGTAGCCGCCCACTTGGTAAAATCTTATTCCAAGCAACCGAAAAAGTTACACTCCTTTCTGTTTCTCTTGTATTCCGAAGAGAAAAAAGCCAAGGGATCTCCTGCTGACTTGCCCGCAGATGTAACCGTACCGGTTGTAACATTAACGGGCCGTACGCAGAGCGTGCATGAAACCTACTTTGGGGAGGCTTATGGCAATACCATCTGCCAGAACCTTTACCACTACGATTTAAATCGAATCGCTGCCCCCTTTCCCGAACAAGGGCTGGGCAAGGCCACTTTGGAACAAGCCTTGGGGTATCTGCAATGGTGCGGTGTCGCCCACACCCCTAGGATCAATCATCAGGAAATATCAGAATATTCTTACAAAAAATACGTTCTGCAAAAATTTGATTATGGAGCTGAAACAATTGATGGAAATTTATTTAGCAGCTATAGGCAACTAAAAGAAGACCTTAACGGCATTCGAACTTGCAGCGCGCAGGCTGTAGATGACCTTGTTAGTATTCTACTAAACAACCCATTGGAGCAAGTGCTGGCCTGGCTTAAACAGGACGCCAAAATGGCCCGAATTCTTGTTAAGCCGGAAGAAGACTCCATCAGCTTTCTTAAATTAGATATAAAAAGGAAATGGTATTCAAACGAGATAAAGGGAAAGCAGATGTACTCGTACATCCGGTGGGTATTTGAGAACACACCTTGGCTACGCGTTCTGGGCCAGGAGGAAAAAATAGCGCCCGCCTTCGTTACGCTTGCCAAAACAGTGGGGGATGCGTTTCGTCCCTTGATTTACAAGCCAGACGTAGACTACGACAGATTAGCCAAAAAGCCCTGGCCGGGTTTGTCAAAAAGGGAGGTTGATGGGTTGCTTGTAACCACAGGCGTTCATAACGACATCAGCAGTTTTTCAACGGCTTCCATTTACGAAATGCTTAGCCAGCTGCCTGTCATCGATAAAAGTGGCAGCATTGCCCGGTCCATTTATCGGGAAATTGTTGAAAACTATGAACTGGCAGACCTTGACAAGGAGGATGCAGCGTACCAGAAGTTTTGCCGGGAGGGTAGTATGCTCAGTGTTTCGGCAACAGGCACCAAGTACGTTCCGGTTGGCTCGACTTACTACATAGACAACAAATCCTACGGGGAGGACTTGGTGCGGCAGTTTGACACGATCGCTGTGGACCGACGCCGGGGAAGCCAGCGGGTAAAAGAGCTGTTTGGGGTGTCCCCCCTTGTTGATTTGAAGCTGGGCTTGGCCGAATCACCGCTCACTCATCCTCTCCAAGCCGAATTTGAGGCGGAGTTTGTGCATTTGCTGCCTTTTGTTTACGCCTTGCGCCGAAAGAACGACCCTAAAAACACCTCCCGAGATAAGCTAAAGAACTTGCGGCCTGCCCTCGCGTCGGATATCCGGGGACAGTACCAGGTGGGGGTGCAAACCAAAGATTTTACCTTGGGCAACTTTGAAATTCTATACCTGACAGAATCCAACCGGGCATTTATCGAAGTACCCGAGACCCTCACTACTATGGAGTCACTAAAAGACTCGGCCGCCTTATGTGACGCCGTCGCGGAGGTGATTTGCACCGCCCTAGGAGTAGATGAAAACAAGGCTGTGTATGAATACCTATTTTCCTCCAGCCGAAGCAAGCGTAAAGCGATTATTGAGGCCAGACTTGATGGCCAAACTCATTCTGAATTAGAGCACTCCAAGGCCGAACTCAATCAATCCACTCAGGCAAAGCAGGGCTTTTGGCAAACGCTGTTGGCAACACTTGGTCAGCCGTTGCCCAACGAGGCGGAGCCGTCTGATGAGGTTTGGCGGTCGCACTTAACCCGGGTATTCCCCCTACCCCTTGCGGAGCAGGCTTGTGGGTTGTTTCAGGAAATTTCGTTTGCGGAGCAATTGACCGTATCTGAACTAAGCCGTTTGCGGGATTTTCTGCTGGTTTCAGGAGTACTTCTCTCCGTGTTCAATGAAAAAGCCATTCAGGAACTGGAATTCAGGCCTTTGTATGATCAACAGCTTAAAAAGCTGCGGACCAATCTTGAACGACCTTTCCGGGAAGCACTGTATCTGTACTTGCGTGACAAACCAATTGAACAGCAACGCCGCTACCTACAGCAGCTAGCTGTCTACCGTAAATTTTTGCCCACTCCCCCCAATGAGTTGGCCTTTGAGGCAGAGGGTTTCTTGGCAGAAGCGGTCTTAAACACTTTCGGCGTTAAGATTAAACCAGCCAGCGAACTCTTGGATCTGGAATCCATTGTTCGCCAGACCAAAAAGGATCTACAGGGATTCGCCGCTTCCCATCACATCCCTGAAAGCTTCACCAAAGAGTTTTTGGAGAAGCTTTCCAACTCGAGTCTACTTTATTTCGGCTGCATTTCTCAATTGCAAAAGCAGCTGCGGCACGAGTTCAAAGGACCCAAGCCAGGCCCCGGTCACGCGCCCCCCGGGGTGATTAAGAGCCATCTTCAGTTCGGAAACAGTACCTTGACGTACACTGACTTTGCTGACTTGGCCGAGCAGTTGAATACTTCTTGGTCTCCCCCTTCCACTTCGTTTGAAGCCATAAATACCCATCGGGTGAGCACCTCCGCAAACAGCGGGCATTCATCGGGTGGGGGCTCAGGAGGGCGACACGGCGGGCGGCAGGCGGAGGAAAACAGCGAAGTGGGTTTCCTGGGCGAGTACTGTGTTTACCGCATGCTCAAGGAAACGTGCGCCGAAGTGGAATGGCTTTCCGAGAATGGACGCAAAGCAAACGTAGACAATTCGGGATCTTCCTCAGAAGGCTATGACATGCGGTACAAAAAGGCCGGTCAGGATTGGGTGTACGTGGAGGTAAAGGCCAGCACGGGGAATCTGTCTTCTTTCTTTTTGTCTCTGGGGGAATTGCGTTTTGGTGAGCAACACCGCGAGGCGTACGAAATCATCCTCGTATCCAATGCGAAGGACCCAGCAACCCAACGCATGGAGGTATTTGAAGCGCCGTTTGTTTACTCTGAGACGGACAGTTTTTTCAATAACACCCGCTTTTCCGTCGAAGAAGACCGGTTTCATATTCGGTTCGAACGGGCTTCCCATTAACCATCACCGGCAAAATGTATCCCTTTTCCCGCCATGTACTTTCTGTAGTCATGGATTCACTAGCGTTCCAGTGTTCAACTACAGACGCCAAGCCTCTTGACTTACTCCGAACTAAGCCGTCGACATAAAAGATTGGTTAAGCGAAGCTTTGACCGGCACATGGACGCATTTCTGACAACACAATTTGTACGTCATCCACAAATGAATTGTCAGATGCGGGGCTGTCCGCTTACCAGAATTTTGAGCTGACGCATAATGAGTGGAAGCTTTATCTTCAATCTCAACAATTAGCTTCTTTCAGCAAGTTTTTTTCAATGGTTTGACGGTTGGTAACCTGAACTCTGCCATCGAAAACTGGTGGATTGAAAACAACTCTATCTTACCGGAATACCAGCGCATTCAACAGCAGCACTTCTACATCAGCTTGGATGAGTTTCAGGAGCTGTTAAGCAAATCTTCTTATGAGCTCGCTTGTAGCTACTGCCGTATCACGGAGGAGCAGTTCCTGGCATTGATCCAAGCGGGTCAGGTACAAACCAAGCGATTCCGGACCTGGGGCACCTCTTTTGAAGTGGACTGCTGCGAGCCGCGGGCGGGCTATACTCGCTACAACGTGACGGTCTGCTGCTACTGGTGCAACAATGCTAAAACGGATGAATTCAGCAGCACAGAGTTTCAGCCTGTCGCACAAGCGCTGAGTCTAGTTTGGAAACAGCGCTTGGCTAAAGTCAACCATTCCCAATAGCGGCAGCATAGTCTTACCGCTATGAATTCAGCTCAAACGCACCCAAGTATGAATCGAATGGTTTTCTTTCGCGTCGGCTGGATGAAGGAATATGTAGGTCGCATCGGCAGCGATCCCATCACCAATGGCGGGTCATGGCCGGACAAAGGTGAGGTCTACAACTTCTCACTCGTTCGTGGCCGGCACTATGGCTATGTGCAACCGCCTGCCAATGCAACAGGAATCAACCTGCCCAGAATCGATCCGACAGCCACTGGTAGCGAAGTTACTGACGTAACCGTGGTCTGGCTGGCTAACCGGCCGGGTGGTGGCACCTACGTGATCGGATGGTACCGCAACGCAACGGTCTACGCCTGGCCGATGAGTCCGCCTTCGACAGCCCAACGAACCGGATCAATGGCTCAGGATGTACCATATTTCGCCAAGGCAAAAGCAGAGGATTGCCGGCTCCTCGAGCAGGATGAGCGGCAGTTCGAGGTACCACGCGGCAAAGGGTACCCCGGCCGAAGCAATGTCTTCTATCAGGATGCGAATCCTGCTTTTGCAGCGAAGGTTTTGGCTTACATCAGCACAGGGAGAATAACTGCAGCCAAACCTGTTGGCCGTGCTGGCAGGGGCAAAGCCCGGCAACAGGATATTTTTAAGCGCTTGGCCGTTGAAAAAGCTGCGATTGCACTGGTAGCCGCGCACTATCGCGCCTTGGGTTATGATCTCAACTCGGTTGAGCGGGACAATCTGGGCTGGGACCTGACCGCTACCTATGGCCGGGTAGAGCTCCATCTGGAAGTTAAAGGCTTGTCTGGTCCTGATCTGGTCGCGGAATTAACACCGAATGAGTACCGGCACCTGTTGGAAAACGCTTTGGTATACCGGCTTTGTATTGTCTGCAATACCTTAACGAGCCCACTGTTGGAGATTTTTTCTTTTGACTACGATACTGGTCACTGGACTACTGCCAGTGGTCGTATCCTGCATTTTAAAGATATGGTGAGCGCTCGGGTGTCAGCCTGACAAGCAGCAGAATACCGCCTAAAAAGCAAAGGAGCCCGGCGATGCTCCATGCGGCAAAATTGATTTTACTCAATTCTCACCTGCGAAATCCCATTCCACCAGCAGAAAATTATCGGGTTGCAATCCTGCTTCTAAGCCTGCTCTTAACCACCGGTGCTGGGTGGAACGAACCTGGTCCTGCTTGCGACGCTTTAGTTCAGCGAAGAGGATGTCCGCTTTATTCCATCCAACAACATCCCAGCACCCGGCGTAGCTGCCTTGATTACCAGCCGCCGTGCGCTGCAAAGCACTCACGATCACCGGCTCGGTAATGGGATCGTGTTGCTGGGATCCCAGCCGATCGTCTACCCACCCCGTGAAATGATTTGGCGCATTGGCGGGAGCCCCATATGTTTCCACCCACCGGGCCTGCCAGCCCGAAAGACGCATCAGTTCATAGACGCATAGCTCTGCAAACACGGGTCGGCCACCAAAATCAATCAGCGGTTTGCCGCCAAAGGTATTGGCAAGAGAGATGCCTTTCCAGCGCCGAAGGGTAAGCTCAGCTCTGGGCACATACAGCTTCTGATCGTTTACGAGGAGAGCTTCGGATGCAGTTGGCCTCAACAGGCTGGGGTGATTGAGGAACATTTCTACTTTCAGATAAAATCGTTACTGGTATACGGAATGCGGATCAGGTTCGCAGGCAAGAAATTGCAATGTATCCGCTGCGGATCCAAGCGCCCTATCGTTGCCTGATCCAGGTATGCTGGGTGATCCAATAAAAACGGACAGTGAGCTAAGGTAGGATGGGTTTCATTTCCTGTTCAAATTGGTGAGGTGAGCGGTAGCCAAGGGCGGAGTGTAGGCGGTCGGGATTGAAGTAGGTATCGAGGTAATGGGCGACCTCCAGCCGGGCCTCTTCCAGCGAAGCAAAGAGGCCGCTATTAGGCAGCAATTCAGTTTTCAAGGTGATCCAGCCCGCTTTGGCCTGCGCATTGTCGTAGGGATTGCCCGGCCGGCTGAAGCTGGGCACGGTCCCTGCTTGGGCGATGCGGGCGCGGCAGGCCACGCTAGTATACTGGCCGCTGCGGTCAGCATGAATAATTAAGCCCGGCGCGGGTTGGCGCAGCGTCAGGGCTTGTTCCAAGGCCAGCAGCACGAGTTCAGTGGGCATCTGGGCGGCCAGGCGCGAGCAGATGTCGCGCCTAGTGGCCAGGTAGCACCAGCGTCCGCCTACCAGGGGCAAATACGTGATGTCTCCGACCTACACCCGGTCGAGGGCGATGGGGGTGGGCTGGCCGAGCAGCCGGTTTTCAGCCACGATGGCGGCCGGGTCGGCTACGGTGGTTCGGGGGCGTTGCGGGCGGGTACTCAGGGCCCGGAGTCCATGTTGGTGCAGCCAGGAACGCAAGGCGAAACGTCCCACGACGTAGCCCTCGGCGTGTAATTCGGCCCGCGACCGGCGCGTACCGACGGGCGTGGCACGTAAAAGCGTCCTGCGCGGCCGGCTGCCACGCCGCAACTGGTGGCGTCGGACGCTAGCGCCACTAATAATAACCGGCTGAACTCACAGCTAACAGCCGGCAAAGCACGCGCACAGGCCACGGCTCAGCGCAGGCTTGAATGAACTGATATCGGCTCATTACTGAAGCGATTGCGAGAAGATGTTCACGACTTTTTTTTAAAATATCGCGCTCCATCTCCACGCGCTTGAGCTCGGCGCGTAGCTGTTTGATTTCGTCGCGCTCCGCGCTGCTGGGCACGGCCTGTTCCAGCGCGGAGCGTTGCCAGCGGCCGAGCAAGGCAGGCGAAATGCCTTGGGCACGGGCCGCGTCGGTTGGCCGGTCCCCGGCAGCCACTTGGCGTACGCACTCCACCTTAAAAGCGGGCCTGTATTTCTTGCGGGCGGTGGGCAACCCACCAGGATTCAGTCTTTTATTCATGGGCAGCGGAAGTTAAGACTTCTCGCTGTCTGTTTTAGCTAGACCACCCCATATTGCCACAAGCGACAGTGTTCGCGCACTTGCTGCAAGGTAGCGAAGATGTAGCCGTTGAGCAGCTCGCGGCGGAACGAGCCGTTGAAGCACTCGACGAAGGCGTTTTGCGTCGGGCTGTCGGGCTGAATCTAGTGGAGCACCATGCCTTGCGCGTGGCACCAGTCCTGTAAGAGCTGGCTGATAAGCTCGGGCCCGTTGTCAATCCGCAGCTGCCGTGGCGGGCCGTGACGCTCGACCAGTTGCGTAAGCAGGCGCACGACACGAGCGGCCGGCAGGGAGAAATCCACCTCTAAGCCGAGCACCTCGCGGTTCCAGTCCTCGACCACGTTCAGTGTGCGGAAGCGCCGCCCGTCGGTCAAGGCGTCGCTCATAAAGTCCAGCTACCAGCACTGGTTCGGCCCCTCGAGGACCGGCCAGCAGCTGCCAGACGCGGGCGGGCAAGCGTCGCTTTTTCCGCCGCCGGCCGACTTGCAGGCCCTGGTCCTGGTAGAGCCGCCACAAGCGTTTGTGGTTGATCAGCAAACCGTCTTTGCGCAGCCGGTAGTAGTATTTCCAGAGGCCCCAGCGGGGGTGGCAGGTGACCACGGCCGTCCAGCCGGCGGCCAGCATCGGCGCGTCCGCCGCTGGCCGCCGGCTGGACGGCCGGGCCATATAGCAGCGGCGCGTGAGCCCCACCAGGGCACACGCCCGGCACTGGCTCAGCCCGTGGGCCACGGCCTGCTGGGCCACCGCCCGCCGGTTGGCTGGGGCAACTACTTTTTTCGCAGCACATCCTTGACCACGTGGTTTTCCAGACTGAGGTCAGCCACGAGTTGCTTGAGACGGCGATTTTCGTCTTCCAGGTGCTTAAGACATTGCAGTTCTGTGACATCCAGACCGCCGTACTTGCTTTTCCACTGGTAGAACGTGGGCTCGCTGATGCTGTGTTCGCGGCAGATGTGGGCCACGGTCTGGCCCTGATCTGGTTGGCGCAGGATGCCAATAATTTGTGCTTCGCTGAAACGACTCTCTTTCATGGAAAGGAGGGAAAAGAATGGGAAATTACCCCTTTCCTCTACTTTTCACTGGCTCACGCAACGGGGAAGGCTACAGAGTCTATGTATTGCTTCAGCGCGTCGGCCGGGTATTGCGCATGACTTGCTCCCGACCGTCATGTGCATGTGTACACATTGGTGCCCAATATTACCGAGGAAACTGCCAACCAGAGCCGGCTGGCGCAAAACATGCGTCAACTGTTCGAGCGTATTACGCAGCGACACGAAAAGTCGCGGAGCATCAACGGGGCTGCAGTAGTTGCCAGCGGCAGCCACGATGATATCGTTTTGAACGGCGACATTGACGCAGTAAATTTTGTGCTGCAGGATGAGCTTTTAGATGAGGTAGGCGGCTTGGGCACTGCTTCATTTCTGACCTACAATGCGACGCTGGAAAAGCATAGGGGGTAGGCCAGCCTAGTTCCCACTTACTTATTGAGTGCGAAGTCGTATCCTCGGGCACAGCACCGCATTATCGTGATTATTCAGCAGGGCACTGCTTACCGTCTCGTTTGCTACAATTGCCGCCGACAGCAGTTGGAGTCTTTTCAGGACTGGGAATTAGTTGATTGGGTTAAATGTGATAGTGCCGCGCATAAAGCTCCTGTGCTGGCTGAGCAAGTAGAGCATGCCGCCAATGAAGCAGTACAACAATGGGCGACCGAGCAACAAATCAGCTTAGATGAGATAACTAAGCTCAGCGCTGTGTACTTACTACCGACTCCCAGTACTTTCAACCGCATTAATACCCGGGATATCGCGCCCACCACTCCTCATCAAGGGTAAACGAATCGCCTTTAACGCCAATGAACAGGTCGTCGGCCAGCGCCAATGTCAGGTTCGCCAAGTCATGCTGATGGACCCAGTCCGTGGGCCAGATAGCTTCGCCTGCCTGGGCTCCGAGCAGTGCTCCCGTTAGAGCAGCGGTGCTACGCCCGCCTACTTGGGCAGCTTTGGCCAAGGCGGTAGCGGGCTGAGCTTGAAACTGCAGAGCATGATAGAGTGCTCCTGCCAAGGCAGCTGGGGCAGTGCGAACAGCCATAAAGTGCAAGTAATCATCAGCGAGAGGATTAGTGGGCTTTTGGTGTAAGTCCAGCGCCATATCCAAGGCGTGCCGACAGGCATGACCTGCCTCAGTGGTAGGGGACAGCAGATGATAAGCTACCCGCGCCGCTTCTACTAGTGAGTTACCCTGCAACAACAGCGCTATAGTAGCAGCTACCCAGCCTGCCGCTGCCTGCGCCACCTGATGCCCATGAGTGAAAGCTACCATGTGCGCTGCCTGCTCCATGGTGGATGCTGCCGAATGGAAATGGAGTAGGCCAATTGGCACCACTCGTACCAGCGGGTCAGCCCCCATACTGTTATTAGCAGCGGGCTGTGGTGGATGTGGTGGCGAAGTAGTAAGGGCCTGCAAAGTTGTAGGAGCTGGCTGTCGGCTATGCTGTAGTGCGGGCTGGCGGCTCAACCAGCCACCGGGCCACTCGGCTGGTTTCTGGTATTCAGGCTGGCGATTTATCCCCTGCGTATGCAGCCACCGTAGCCAGCTTTCCCAGACTATTTGCGGTGCGGCACCGCCTATGCCTTTTTGCATAGCCCGGTGAGCGGCCCGGAGCAAGCCCTCAGCCGTAAAGAGCATAAGCTGTGTGACGGCAGTAGCTTGTGTCGGTGGACCGGCAGCGGTGACCTTCACCGCCAGGGCATCGCCATAAGTAGCTCCCAGCAGGCTGCCCCGATAACGGTCACGCCGGTCTAGCGGCCGGTTGGGCTGTCTGGTGTTGCCCCAGCTTTGGTGTGGCTTCGGCTCAGAATAGTAGGAGTGGCCAACTGGATTCGGCAACGTGGAGGGCAATGCCGAGGCTCCAGGTAAGTCGATAGCCCAAGTTATGCAGTGTAACAGCCCACCGAGCGGAGCCAGTTCGTTCATCTTCACCGGCACCACTTTGCACTGTGGGAACAACTGCTCGGCCTGGTACACGGCTGCCTCATCGCCCAAGTGATCAAATACGGGCAGCAATACCAATGGCCCTATCCGCACAAAATTGATGTACGTGCCTACTGCGGAAGAATAGCTGCCACTCTGCGATGGAAAATAAGGAAATGGAATGACTGTCAAGCCAGCATTTTGTAGCACGGCAGTCACTTGTCGCCCCAAAGCAGCATCCTTACCATGATAATCATTCACTAACACGGTCTGCTCGTCCAGAGCCTGCACCATACCATCGGCATGTCCGGTAAAGTCGTGTGCATCGGCAGGGATAATGATGATTTCGGCTTGCAACGCTTGGCGAAACTGCTCACATAGCTGACTGGGCGGTACGCCAGGATTTTCGCTAAATATCCGGTCGGTGATAATAGCTCGTGGACCTATCCAAACCACATTGCCGCCATCCAAGCGCAATGGACATTGAGTTGCTATCGGCAAAAACAGAGCCTTCAGCACTGGGGCAGCATCAGTACGCTTGGTGGCATACTTCTTCGGTTTTAGATACGAGGGGTCATAGCGAAACTGCACGAAATCAGTACGGCTTAATTGCACGGGCATATAGTCGATGGCCCAAATGTCGCGAGTCAGCGGCAACAAGTAGTATGGTATCGCATACTCTTGCAAAACGGTAGTCAGCTGCTGCCAAAGCTGTGGCGCAGCAGCTGGCAATAGGTCAGAGAAATAAAGTGTATTGGCAGCGGCAAAGTGGTTCATGATAGGCAAAGATATCATGAGAACCAAAGTAGCTTTGGCAGCACGATGTATAACCCGTAGTATAATCCAAAAGCAAATCAGCCACCCAAACTCTCGTCTAAGTGGCTGATTATAAAAGAGCGAGAAACGAGGTTCGAACTCGCGACCCTCAGCTTGGGAAGCTGATGCTCTACCAACTGAGCTACTCTCGCGGAGTGTTTGGTGAAACAAAAGTACGCACAACCCACCAATGCGCCAAGCCGGGAACGCCGAAGTGCCAGAAGGCGTATTATTAGGCATGGCACGTTCGTTTTTGCGCCCGGGCACGCGGCGCGTGGTGGGTGGTTTGTTTGTGGCGGCGGGGATATTGCTGGCTTTAGGGCTTGCTATTCGGCTGGCGCTGCTGGCGTATTCCTGGAGTAGCGCAACTATTCAGCCGTATGGCTTGCTGCTGCTGAACCTGCTGGCCCTGGTAGCCGCCGGCCTGATGATACGCTACGGCCGCCAGTTGGCACGGGGTGGCCGCCTCAGCGATGGCCCGGCCGACGAAACCATGCTGTAGCCGCGCAGCCGCTACGGCCGATATTTGCAGCATGTCTTCTCCCCTGCGCATTTCCCTCGCCAAGCCCAACGCAGCCACCGCCGCCCAGCTCGCCGACCTCGGCCGCCAGACCTTCCACGACTCCTTTGCGGCTCAGAATAAGCCCGAAGACATGGCCGCCTACCTGGCTGCCACCTTCGGCCCCGAGCTACAGCTGGCCGAATTGCAGGACCGCGAAAACACCTTCCTACTCGCCCACATGCAAGGCGACCTGGTGGGTTATGCCAAGTTGCGCGACAACTCGGCCCTGGGACTGCTCGAAAACCAGGACCCCACCGGCCGCCTCGAAATCGAGCGGCTGTATGTACGCGAAGACTGGCAGGGCACCGGCCTGGGTGCCGCCCTGATGCGCGGTATTCTGGCCCTGGCCGAACAGCTGCACTGCTCGGCCGTAGTACTGGGCGTGTGGGAGAAAAATGAGCAGGCGCGCGCTTTCTATCAGCGGTTTGGGTTTCGGGAAATTGGGCAACACCCGTTTCAGATTGGGCAGGATGTGCAGAACGACCTGATTTTGCGTAAAGGCCTAGCGGGGCGCTAATGCGGCGGCCGGCCTTTCTTCGCACTTCACTCTGCGCTGCCCTTGATTTTTCGTCCTTCCGCTTTGTTGTTTTTTAGCTTCCGCTGGAGCTTGCTGACGCTGTTGGGCGGGCTGTGGCTGACGGCGTGCCAGTCGGCGGATAAGACTCCGGCAACCAATACTACGCCCCCCGTCGGGCATTACGAAGGCAGCCTCCGGGCCGGACAGCTGGCGGAGGAAAAGGCGGCGCTCGACATTCGGCACCCCAGCCCCGGCCACTACGAGGCCGAGCTGACCGTGCCCGGCGCCCCGCAGCTCAACTTCGTGGCCGACACTATCTTGTTTGCCAACCAGCAGCTGCGCCTGCGCCGCCCCGGCCAGCCGGGCCAGGCACTGACGTTGGCTCTCGATGGCGACTTCTGGCGCGGCACCCTGGCGCTGGAGGAAGTGAAGACCGAAGTGCTGCTGGTCAAGCGCGGGCCGCCCGCGCCCAGCACCTACCACGTCGAGGAGCTGCCGCAGGGCACTGGGGGCTCAGCCTGGCTGTTTGCCCACGCCGACACGCGCACGCCCGGCGCAGCCCTGGCCCTGCTACCCGACAGCACTACCGTGGCCGCTGCCCCGCTCTGGGCCGATGCGCTGGCCCGCGAAGGCATTGTGGTGCTGGTGCTCCCGGTGGCCGATTCGACCACGGGCCTGGCCCAGGCGCGGGCGCTGCTGCGCCACCTGCCGGGCGTCGATACCACCTCGATAGGCGTGTGGGCTGCCGGACGGCGGGCCACAGCTCTGGCCCGCGAGTTGGCGGCCGCCGGGACTGCCCCCGCCTTCGCCATCCTCCAGAATGTGGCCAATGACCGTAGCGCCCTGCGCATTTTACGCCATCAGCAGCTGCCGGTGCTGGGGCTGTGCGGCGGCGCGCCAGCGGCCGAAGCCGGACGCCTGCGGGCCGCGCTGGGCGGGCGCGGCAATGCAGTATTAAGCTTTCCCAACGCGGCGGCGGACCTGCGCCTGCCCAGCGGCTTCGGGCCGCACTTCGGGCCGGGGCTACCGGGGGCAGTGGTCGAATGGCTGCGGCAAAGATGAGTTGAAAATGAGCATTTAGTCTGAATGCTTGTTTTTTTTACCTTTTAACTCACTACCCTTACACCAGCAGCAAGCCCTTCTCGCGTAGCAGTTGCCAGGCCGGGCTCGTCAGAAAATCCTCGAACCGCCCCTGCCCCGCCGGAAAGCTGGCGGCGATGTCTTTCAGTAGCACTTTCGTGTCGTAATCCTGGCTGAGGCGGGTGAGCAGCTCGTGCAGCCAAGGGCCCAGCGCGGCGCTGGTTTTCACCTCGAAGTCCTCGGCCTGCTCGTAGCAGGTGAGGATGGCGCGGGGGTGTTTCTTGCCTTGTTCGATGCGCAACTCCGGCTCGTTGCCCAGCCAGAACAGGCGCAGGTTCTGTTTGGCAAAGTCGGGCTTGTCGGGAGATTGCACGGCCTGCTGGATGAGCTGGCGCGGCACGGTGGTTTTGGGCGTTTTGAAGTCGAACCAGAAGCTGAGGGGCTCATCCAGGGCCACGCCGTGGAGGTAGTTGTAGAGGCTCTTGGTGAGGCCGGGGCCGAAGGCTTCGTGGTCGGTGCCGCGGGGGTCGTCGTGCCAGAGGTCATTCCAGGCGAAGCCGGCGGGCTCGGGGCCAATGGCCGCCACCTGGTACTTGGCCGGGTTTTTCCCCACGGGCGAGTGGGCCGTCATGGCGAAACGGTGCCAGAAGCCGCTCTGCACCACGCCGGCGGCGAAAAGCTGGCGTACTACCTCCAGCGAGTCGATGGTTTCCTGGGCGGTTTGGGTGGGGAAGCCGTACATCAGGTAGGCATGCACCATGATGCCGGCCTGGGTGAAGCCGTCGGTCACGCGGGCCACCTGGGCGATGGTCACGCCTTTTTCCATCAAGGCTAAAAGCCTGTCCGACGCTACTTCCAGCCCGCCGCTGACGGCGATGCAGCCGCTGGCGGCCAGCAGGCGACAGAGGTCGGGCGAGAAGGTTTTCTCGAAGCGGATGTTGCCCCACCAGGTGATGGCGACGCGGCGCTTGAGCAGCTCCACGGCGAGGTCGCGCAGGGCCAGGGGCGGGGCGGCTTCGTCCACGAAGTGAAAGCCGGTCTGGCCGGTTTGGCTGACAATCTGCTCGATGCGGTCCACGAGCAGGGCGCTGGGCGCCGTCTCGTAGCGCGAGATGTAGTCCAGCGTCACGTCGCAGAACGAGCAGCGCTTCCAGTAGCAGCCGTGGGCCACGGTGAGCTTATTCCAGCGGCCGTCGCTCCAGAGACGGTGCATGGGGTTGAGCACCTCCAGCACCGAGAGGTACTCGGTGAGGGGCAGGTCGGAGTAGTCGGGCGTGCCTACCTCGGGGTGCGGAATGTCGGGGAAGGGGTGGTTGAGGTACTCGATTTCGCCGGTGGCGGTGCGGCGGAAGGTGCGTTGTAAGGGATAAGAAAGAGCGTCATCCTGAGGCCCAGCCGAAAGGACCTCGCCCGCTTCGTTGAACGGGTTCGTTTGCACCGTTTGAGTTACTGCTGCGACTGGCGCGGACGGGGTCCTTTCGCCGCTTCGCGGCTCAGGATGACGTTCTTTCTGCTTCGTCAGCATGTCCAGCAGCCGCAGCCACGGCCCCTCGCCATCATCCAGCGTCAGGTAGTCGATGTAGTCAAAGAACCGCACCTCCTTAATATCGCGCAGCTCCGTGTTGGGGTAGCCGCCGCCCATGATGGTGACCGTACCGGGGCTCAGCTCCTTGATGCGCTTAGCCAGGCGCAGGGCGCCATACAGATTACCCGGGAAGGGCACCGTGAAGCCCACCACGTCGGGCTGCACCCGGGCCAGCAGGGGCTCCAGCTCTTCCAGCAGCATCTGGTCGAGCAGGTTGGGGGCGGCCTGCAGGGCCTCGTGCAGAGGTTCGAAGCTGGTGGCGGAGAGGGCCAGCCGCTCGGCGTAGCGGGAGAAGCCGAACTGCGGGCCCACGGTTTCCTTGAGCAGGTCGGCGAGGTCTTCGAGGTAGAGGGTGGCCAGGTGCCTGGCCTGGTCGGTGAGGCCCATGGTGCCGAAGGCAGTTTCGAGGTCGGCCACGTTGTCGAAGCGGCTGGCTTCGGGCAGGAAGCGGCCGTGGCAGATGCGGGGGGCCAGGGTCAAATCCTTGTTTTGCAAGAAGCGCACTACCGGGCCGATGGTGCTGAGGTAGCGCTGTTGCAGCCGCAGCATGCGCCGGGCGTTGTCGCTGAGGTCGAAGCCGCCGGCCTCGATGGCCGCGAACACCCGCTGCAGCCCTGCCTCCGAGAACAGGCGCAGCACCAGCTGCAAACCCAGGTCGGCCTGCGTCACCTCGTAGCCCCGGCCGGTGAGGAAGCCTTTGATGTAGGCCGTGGCCGGGTAGGGCGTGTTGAGCTGCGTGAGCGGCGGGGTGATGAGAAGGATGCGGGGGGAGGTATCGGGCACGGCAGCAGGTAACCCCGGCGGCGGGGGCCGGGTTCATTCCTGCAAAGGTCGGCAAGGAAAGGGGCTTACAATAGATGGCAAGACATTAGACGTTAGACAGGAGACATTAGACCTGGTTTCACAGGAAGTCTAATGCCTTGCTAAGTCCACTTATGAACCCTGTTGAGACAGCCAGGAGTAAGCCTCCAATATGACAGAAACCTGCCATACCCCCGCCCTCCCCGGCCCGCTACCTTTGCCGGCATGCAATTTCCCCTGCCGCTGGCTATCATCGAAGACCAGGCTGCCATTCGTGAGACGCTGGGCGACTACCTCTGCGCCCAGCCCGAGTTCGACTGCGTGCTGATTGCCGTGAGCGTGGAGGACTTCCTGCGGCAGCTGCCGGGGCTGAAGGTGCCGCCGGTGCTGGTGCTGAGCGACATTGGCCTGCCCGGCAAGTCGGGCATCGAGGGCATTCCGCTCATCCGGGCGCGGGTGCCGGAGGTGCAGGTGCTCATGCTAAGCGTGTTCAGCGATGCGGCGCGGGTGTTTGAGGCCATCTGCGCGGGGGCCGTGGGCTACCTGGTGAAGAACACGCCGCTGCCGCAGCTCAAGCTGCACCTGCTGGAGGTGGCGGCGGGCGGCTCGCCGATGAGCCCCGGCGTGGCGCGGTTTGTGGTGCAGGCGTTTCAGCGGCAGCCTCCTGTCGTGGTGGCGGCCACGCCCGACGCCCGCCTCACGCCCCGCGAGCAGGAGATAGTGGCGGCCGTGGGCCAGGGCCTGAGCTACCGGGTGATTGCCGAGCGCCACTTCATCAGCGTGGAGACGGTGAACAACCACGTGCGGGCCATCTACCGGAAGCTGCAGGTGCGCTCGAAGGGCGAGCTGCTGGCCCTGACGCTGGGGCGGCGGGGGTAGCCAAATATGACAGAAAGCTGTCATGGCGCCGCGTAGCGGGGCGGCCGTGCTTTGTAGTGTCGATTGAACACTGCAATTGACATGGTTACAACCCCCTATTTATGACCAACGCTTACCTCCCGAAGCTGCCGCGCCTGGCGCTGCTGCTGGCCCTGCTGCTGCCAGGCACCTTCTTCCACCGGGCCCTGGCCCAGCAAAACGTGGGCATCGGCACCACCGCCCCCACCCAGACGCTGGACGTGAACGGCAACCTGCGCGTGCGCGGCCTCAATGGCAGCGGCAACCGCCTGCCTATGATACTGCCTGACGGCACTTTGGGCGTGAACGCGCCGGTGTACAGCACCGGCCCAAGCACGGTAGCGCCCGTGGCGGCTGGCCCGGCGGTGCCGACGGGCACCCAGCCCACCAGCGTGGCCGTGAGCGGCACCACGGCCTACGTGGTGAACAACACCAGCAGCACCTTGCAGGTGTTTAACGCGGCCACGCCCAGCGCCCCGGTCCTGATTGCCTCCGTGCCCACGGGCAATAACCCCGGCGGCGTGGCCGTGAGCGGCACCAGGGCCTACGTGGTGAGCTCGGGCAACACCTTGCAAATCTTCGACGTGACCACGCCCAGCGCCCCGACCCTGCTCGGCTCGGTGCCCACGGGCATCAACCCCAGCGGCGTGGCCGTGAGCGGCACCACGGCTTACGTGGTGAGCTACAGCAGCAACCTCTTGCAGGTGTTCAACGTGGCGACGCCCAGCGCCCCGGCCCTGCAGGGCTCCGTGACCACGGGCACTGCTCCCTTCAGTATAGCCGTGAGCGGCACCAGGGCCTACGTGGTGACCGCCAACAGCAACACCTTGCAGGTCTTTAATGTGGCCACCCCCACCGCCCCGGCCTTGCTGGGCCAGGTGGCCACGGGGGGCCAGCCCCTGAGCGTGGCCGCGAGTGGCACCACGGCCTACGTGGCCAACAACGGCAGCAGCACCTTGCAGGTGTTTAGCGCGGCCACCAACACCCCGGTCTTGGTTGGCACCGCCACCACGGGCACCTCCGCGAGAAGTGTAGCCTTGAGCGGCACCACGGCCTACGTAACGAGTGGCACGGGCAATACCTTGCAGCTCTTCGACGTAAGCACGCCCAGCGCCCCGGTGTTGCTCGGCTCGGTGGCCACGGGCAACAACCCCGCCAGCGTGGCCGTGAACGGCACCACGGCCTACGTAGTGAACGGGAGCGGCAACACCTTACAGGTGTTTCAGCAGCCCAACGTGCGGGTGACGACGGTGAACCCGGACGGCTCGCTCTCGTCGGTGCCTGCGCCCACGCTGAGCATCAGCGGGCAGGACCTGAGCATCACCGGGGGCAACACCGTGACGCTGCCCAGCAACACCGGCCCCATGGGCCCGCAAGGACCGACCGGCGCCGCCGGAGCGCAAGGCCCCATCGGCCCGCAAGGCCCGACGGGCGCGACCGGAGCCGCAGGCACCAATGGCGCAGTAGGCCCTATTGGCCCGCAAGGCCCGGCCGGCACTAACGGCACCAACGGCACCAACGCCAGCGTGACGGGCAACAACGGCGTGAGCGTGACCAGCGGCGTGGTGAAGCTGGGCGGCAACGCCCTCACCGCCACCACCGATATCCCCCTGAACAGCCAGAACCTGACCT
>Ga0247804_10000495_pt1 | contig 18139 bp, 19 predicted proteins | sample UWRJL029104C1_FD_181142 | JGI IMG/M metagenome (GOLD analysis project Ga0247804, IMG submission 181142) | Plant litter microbial communities from Arlington Agricultural Research Station in Wisconsin, United States - UWRJ-L029-104C-1 | ecosystem: Environmental > Terrestrial > Plant litter >...
GTCATGTCGCCCCTGGATTCGCTGGCCTACTACAAGCACTTCTTGCAGGCCGGTATGATGAGCATGGACCCCTTCACCGGCTATATCAAGGCTTGGGTGGGGGGGCTGGATTACCGCTTCTTCCAGTACGACCACGTCAAGCAGGGCCGCCGTCAGGCCGGTTCCACCTTCAAGCCCTTCGTCTACCTCACGGCCCTCGACAACGGCTACTCACCCTGCGACCGCATCCGCGACCAGCGTGTGACTATCAACTATGTCGAAGACGGCAAGCCCATGCAGTGGGAGCCCGACAACGTAACCCGCGAGTTCACCGGCATCAACATGACCCTGCGCCACGCCATGGCCCGCTCCGTGAACTCCGTGACGGCCCAGCTGACGGAGAAAGTAGGCTGGGAAAACGTGGCCAAGTACGCCCACAAAGTGGGCATCACCAGCCCGCTGCTACCGGTGCCCAGCATCGGCCTGGGCTCGGCCGGCGACGTGAGCGTGTACGAGATGGTGAATGCCTACGGCACTTTCCTCAACAACGGCTTCCGCTCCGAGCCGCGCATCATCACCCGCATCGAAGACCGCAACGGCAACGTCATCGCCCAGTTCGACCCCAAGCAGCACCGCGCCATCTCGCCCGAAACCGCCTGGCTGATGACCTACATGCTGCGCGGCGGCATGGAGGAGCCGGGCGGCACTTCCCAGGGCCTCTGGGACTACCCCGACCTCTGGCACAACGACAACCAGATTGGCGGCAAAACCGGCACCACCTCCAACTACTCCGACGGCTGGTACATGGGCATGACCAAAGACCTCATGACCGGCGTGTGGGTGGGCGGCGAAGACCGCAGCATCCACTTCTTCCGCTCGCAGCAGGGCGAGGGCGGCCGCATGGCCCTGCCCATCTTCGGCCGCTACATGGAGAAGATTTACCTCGATAAAAAGCTGGGTTACACCTACGGCCACTTCCCCAAGGCCCCCGGCAAAATCAGCAAGAAAACCAACTGCATCACCGCCGACTACCGCCCCCGCCGCCGCGACATCGACACCGTGGCCGCCGACGATTTATTGGAGCGCATGAACAATGGGGGAGGGGTGCCGGATAGCCTGCGGCGGTAGCGCAGCAATGGTTGTTTTAGCACAATGCAATGCCTGTTAGAGTATGACAGTTAAGCAAGTGCGGCATGGCCTGCTCCTAATGCTGGTGGTGCTGCTTAATCTGTGCTGCTGGTATTTACCCTGGAAAATCCACACGTTGGGGTGGACCATTCGAAGCTACGAGCCTGCTCACGCCTCCGGGTTAACGCGTCACGTAATGGCATGGATTATAAGCTGGCTTAAGAATCCGAACGACATATACTACACGGAATGGCAATTAGTAGTGTATGCGCTTATTATCGGCATGATTGTCAATTTGCTGGTTGGTTTCGTCGTTACCAGACCCTGCCTGATTAGAGGACTGAAAAAGCAGGTCGTTTATATGATTTGCGCGATAATTTTATTCTGTGGCCATGTCGTATTTGCCTGCCTTGTGCCGGTGTATGCTTTTGTCATTATGATTGGCCCAAGTGTGCCACTCGGACCCAACGAAAGAGGGCTCTTTGGGGATTAGTAGCTCACACCTCCGCAAACGCAAACGCCCCGTTGCCCGCGCCTCCCCCTACCTTGCCGGCTCCATCCGGCCCCTTGCGTCGGCTTCCACACCCCTTGCCGGCCCTTCTCCACGCCTTGCGCCGGCTTCCGCACCCCTTGCCGCCGATGATTCACTCCTTACCGGAGTTTACCCACCGCTTGCCAAGGCTTCCTCATGCCTTGCCGCCGGCAATCCACGACTTGCCAGAGCTTCTTTACGACTTGTCACTAGTATTCGGTTGCTTGTCAAGACCTTTGAACAACCCAAACGCAGTGCTTCCCCCTTGCGTCAGCACTACGACACCCTCTTCGCCCAGGGCGCCGAAGCCGCCCGCCTTGGCCAGCTCCTGCCCGACCCGTACCTGCGTCACCCCGCCACCGATACCCGGCGCGGCCTCACGCTGCTCATTCCCCTGGCCCCAGCAGTGGCCCATGCCGCCACCGAAGCCCTGGCCGCGCTGCGCCCTCAGGAGCCCGCCCTCTACTACTACCCCGCGCCCGACCTGCATCTCACCCTGCTCACGCCCCTCACCGGGCAGCCCGGGCAGCAGCTCAGTCCTGCCCGGGCGCAGGCCTATGCCGCCGCGATAGGGGAGGCCCTGCACGGCGCATCGGCCTTCGATATCGAATTCAACGGCCTCACGCTGGTGCCGGCCGGGGTGCTATTGCAAGGCTACCCGGCGCCCGCCCTCCAGCTGTTGCGCGAGCGGGTGCGGGCGGGCCTGCTCGCGGCCGGCTTACCAGTGAAGGAGCGCTACCTGAGCGTGTCGGCCCACGTCACGGCCGTGCGTTTTCCCCAAGTACCAGCGCAGCCCGCCGCCTTGGCCGACTATGTGCAGGCCCGGCGCGAATTGCCAGTAGGCCGACAGCGCGTTGCCGAACTGCTGCTGGTGTGGAACGATTGGTATAACCGCCAGCAGCATCGCCAGGTGCTGACCCGCTACCAGTTGCCCCACGGCTCCTGAAACAGAGGTGCCTGTCAAAGCGCGCGCCCGTTACAACGCCCGATAAATTACGGTATCGATTCGGGTTACTCCTAAGCCAGGTACTGGTCCCGTACGAGTCAACACATGCTCCGTCGCAGTGAACTTCGCGACTCTCCAGCGTGCGGTATACCCTTGCTTATTCGTGATGGCAAGCTCGGAACCATTAGCTTCAAAAGCCCAGGTGCCCGTGTTTCTGATTTGTGAAGCGGTTGAGTCGCAGCGGGTCTGGCCCTCATCATCAATATACGTCTGGTCCGGATGGAACATCATCGTGTTATCACGCATGCACAACGGAGCCGTTGGAAATAAGTTGTAACGAGTCGCAACCCCGTTTTCGATATCCGTGGTTGTCGAGCTGGTCTGTATCCAGGTAACCTGGGTCAGGAAGGCCGTACGCTCAGTCAATGTGGTGTTTGGCGCCGGATTGTCGTCCTTATCGGCACTGCCACAACCAGCCAGCCCCAAGCCGCTGAAAGTTAAAAGGACCGCAAGGGAGCGTAAGTATTGAGTCATGAGTTTGGACTGTTTGGTAAATTTTTGTCAAACATAGCCAATTTTTATCGCAATAACTTGTCGAATAATAAAAATGCGTTCTCCCTGGCCATAGCGTCACTACGTTCTTCAAGTACAATGCGGGAAAATAGCCTGCTTCAGGTTCGCCGCTTGCTTAGGCAATGCGGTTAAAAAAGACGCAAGCTTTCTGCTCGCCCCGCTGCCCGACGTATTAATTGATGGCTTAGCCTGCAGTGCCGTTCTAAAGTATAGCCCAGTCTCTTACACCCTCTGGGCACTTCAGGCCAGCACCTGCACCCCAGCCGAATAATGCGCCGCATCGGGCGCGGGCGACAGCATCAGCTCGCCCACCCGGCAAAGCACGTCCAGCCGTCCACCTGTGCCAACGGCACCTGCCAACGCAGAAACCGCGCCTCGCTCCACTCCTGGTAGTAGTGCCACCCGCCCGCCGGCAGCAGGTAGGGGCGGTGTGCAGTAGCAGCCAGTAGTTTGGTTAGGAGAGAGGCCATTGCTTAATAGCTTACAAAGTTGTCAGCGCCGCTAAGGGAGCCAACCCAGTGATTTTGTCCGTTAGAAAACCTCACTTATCAGTGCTGGCCCTGATAGTTGCCCCTGTGTCTTCAAAATCCGGTAGCCTTGCCTGCAAGGCGTGCAGATTACACAACATTGACCAAAGCAATGGCCAGTCAATGAACGCTACTCGTGTCTAAACGCGTATTAAAAATCTTGTGCCTTCCTTGTTCTTTCTTTACTAACGGTAATCCAATATCCTTGCTCCCCCGGGAAGCATACATAATACTCGTTATTCTTTGTATTGTTTAGCAGGACAACTGTCGGATAATTATTTAATTAAACGTATTGTTGTTTGAATTGTATAATTATATCATATTAATTCTCATCTTCCCGGTTTTTTAAAAATGAAGAAGTGCAGGTTCATCAATCGAGAATCTGCCGGGTAAGCTCTTTAAAACACCGGAAACTTGTTCCTGGGTTATCATCGAAGTCCCCTGATTTGCGCTACCCTAACTCACACATCCTTCTCATAAAAAGATTCCAGCGCCCCGTTCAGCTCCGGAAACTCAAACCGAAAGCCCTGCCCCAGCACCTTGGCCGCGCTCACCCGCTGCGAAGCCAGCACGATGTCGCTCATTTCACCCAAGGCCAGCTTCAGGCCGAAGGCCGGCACTTTAGGCAGCAGCAGCGGCCGGTGCAGTACCTCGGCCAGCGCCTTCGTGAAGTCGGCATTCGTCACCGGCCCCGGAGCTACCGCGTTGTAGGTGCCGCGCCAGTGCTCATCCTCCAGCATGGTAATGAACAGCCGGCAAATATCATCGAGGTGAATCCAGGACATGTACTGCTGGCCGCTGCCCAGCGCCGCGCCCGCCCCCAGCTTCACGGGCCGGGCCATCTGCGGCAGCGCGCCCCCCGCGGTACTTAATACCACGCCAATGCGCGGAATCACCAACCGGATACCTAGTTCGGTAGCAATAGGCTCGGCGGCCAATTCCCACTGGTGGGCCACGTCGGCCAGAAAGTCGTCGGTGGGCAGGCCGGGCGGCGTTTGCTCGGTCAGCAGGGCGTCGCCCGCGTCGCCATACACCCCAATGGCCGAGGCCGAAATCACCGCCTGCACATGGTGGCCGGGTTTGGCCAGCTCGCGGCGCAGCAGGGCCAGCCCGCCCAGGCGGCTGGTCATGATTTCCTTTTTGCGCTCGTCGGTCCACTTGCCGTCGCTCACGCTACTGCCGGCCAGGTTCACGATGTAGTCGGCGTAGGGCACGGCCGCCGGGTCGATTCCCCCATGGCTGGGGTCCCAGCGGAAGCTGCGGTAGTGGCTGCTCTTGGCCGGCTCGCGGCTTAGCAGGGCCACTTCGTAGCCGCTGTCGATGAGCATTTCGGCTAGGCGGGTACCGATAAGGCCGGTGCCACCGGTGATGAGAACCTTCATTTTAATGATTAATGATTAATGGTTAATGATTAGTGGTGAATGACTGGGGCCGGCAGTCAGAAAAGAAGAATTGAAACTGCTCAAAACTACTCATTAACCACTAACCATTAATCATTAACCATTATTTGCCAATCTGCCGCAAGAACTCCCCCCGCAGCGCCGCATCCGTCGCAAAGCGCCCGCTGTACTCACTCGTCAGCGTCGAGCTGCTCGTGTCGTTCACCCCGCGGCTCATCACGCACAAGTGGTCGGCCTCGATAAGCACCGCCACGTCCTCCGTCCCCAGGCTCTGTTTCAATTCCTCCGAAATCTGCCGCGTGAGGCGCTCCTGCACCTGCGGGCGGCGGGCATAGTGCTGCACCACCCGGTTGAGCTTGCTCAGGCCCACCACATGCTCGGCTGGCAGGTAGGCCACGTGCGCCTTGCCCACGATGGGCACAAAATGGTGCTCGCAGCACGAAAACAGCGTAATGTCGCGCTCCACTAGCAACTGCTGGTACTGATAGCGGTTCTCAAACAGCTTCACCTCGGGCCGGTGCGCCGGGTCGAGGCCCTTAAACCACTCCTGCACGTACATTTTGGCCACCCGCTGCGGGGTGCCAGCCAAGCTGTCGTCCGTCAGGTCGAGCCCCAGCTCCTGCATGATGGCGGCGAAGTGCGGCGCGATGGCTGCAATCTTTTCAGCGTCGGTTTTGGCAAAGGCGTCGGGGCGCAGGGGAGTGCGCAGGCCGGCGGGCAGGTGCCCATCGGTGCCCGCGCCGGGCAAAGAATTATCCATGATATTCCACAAAATTACGGTCCGTCTCGTGGAGCGTGACGGAAAGGGCCAGCGCCGCATCCAGGTGCGGGCGCAACCGCCGCCAGATGACGACGGCAATATTCTCGGCCGTAGGGTTGAGGGCACGGAAATCGTCCGTGTCCAGATTGAGGTTGCGGTGGTCGAACTGGTCGAGCACCTCGCGCTTGATAAGCGTGCTCAGGCGCTTCATATCATATACATAGCCCGTCTCCGCATCCACTTCGCCAGTTAGGCGCACGGTCAGGTTGTAGTTATGGCCGTGGTAGTTAGGGCTGTTGCAGAGGCCGAACACGCGCTGGTTCTGCTCGTCGGTCCAGGCCGGATTGTGCAGGCGGTGGGCGGCGTTGAAATGCTCGGAGCGACAGACGGTAACTGGCATAGGGTTGCTACAACTCTTCCGACCGAGCCTTTGTTGCACCACGTATGAAATTGCAGGAGAAAATATTTAAGCCCGCTATTTGATGGTAAATAAGCTGGGTTCAGTATGAATTAACTAACAAAAACGGGCTTTCGACAAAAAAAACTGATTTTCTATTGTCCCGCGCCGCAGAAAGGGCCTAAATTTGAAAAGCCGGAAAGAGGTACTTTTGCCTCCGTATTTTCCCGCCCCTCTTTTTGCATGCTCTCCCCATCAGTTCCTGTAATGAAACGAAGCCTATTCCTGCTCCTTCTTTTTTGCCTGGCCGCCTTCAGTGGCTACGCCCAGAAGTCCCCGGTGGACGAGGCTGACCTGACCATCAATGGCGTGCCCCGCAAAGGCCAGCGTGTTAGTATCCAGCTCGATAATAAGCGTGTTGAGGCCTCCTGGCTAAAACAGCTGAATGAAAAATTCGGTAACAAAGTCAAAAACAACAAGGGGGTTATCACCGTCGATGGCGTCGTAATCGAAGACATCGCGCCCACGCCCATCAAAATCATCAGCAAGGTGGACGCCTCCACCACCGGCACCACCGTGTGGTGGAGCATCGACCTCGGCAACGCTTACCTAGGCAAAGACGCCACCCCCGTGCAGTGGAAATCGGCCGAGAAATACCTGAAAGATTTCTCCCGCATGATGTACCGCGAAGACCTCGTGGCCCAGATTTCGGAATCGGAGCGCGCCCTGGTGGCCTCGCAAAACAACCACATGGCTGTTATTGAGAAAGCCAACAACATCAAGAAGGACATCGAGAAGAATAAGGCCCGAAAAATTGAAATCCAGCAGATGCTGGCTTCCAACGCCGCCGAGCTCCTGCAGTACAACAACCAGATTGACCTGAACCTCAAGGAGCAGGAAGCCGCCCGCGCCGATATTGTAAACATGCGCGTGGCCCTGGAAGCCGTGAAGGAGCGCATGAATAAGATTGAGTAGTCTGCAAAAGCAGGCCGCTGAAAAGCCCCGGCAGCATTGCGCTGCCGGGGCTTTTTGATTTCTTTTCCAACCCCAGCCGTGGTTCCTGCGTTGGCTGATAAATCATCTGTTCATTCACCCAAATTCATGGAAACCAAAGAAGTTCACCACCAGACGCACCTCGACGGCACTATCAAACTGCTCACGGGCGACCTCGGTGAAACCGCCAGCCGCGCCGGCCTCGACAACCAGTTTCAGCGCTGGATTGAAGAGCTGAAATCGGCCAACAACCCGGCCTTTCACGAACTCGTGGTAGACCTGCAGGCCCTGAAAGCCCACTTCGGTAGCGGCACGCTCGACCTGAGCACCATTGCCGACCTGCTCACCCGTATGGGCCAGAACACTACCCAGGCCGCCAATTTTGCTGAAGGTAACACCGCCTCCCGCGTCGAAAAGCTGGGTGAAGTGCTCAGCGGCGTAGCCCAGCAGCTGCGCCACGGCAGCGAAGCCCCCAGCGGCAACCTGCCGCAGGATATGTCGTCGCACTAATTTTTTAATGATTTAGCTGATGGCTTCTAGCTGTTAGCTTCAGTTGTGGCTACCAACAAAAAAGCCGGCTCTTCCGCGAGGAAGAGCCGGCTTTTTTAGTTGCTTGCGCGAAGCTTAGGCAGCTTTCACGGCGTTCAAACGACGCTCTTTGATACGAGCTTGTTTGCCCGACAGGCCGCGCAGGTAGAACAGACGGGCGCGACGTACTTTACCGCGACGCACTACCTCGATTTTCTCGATGTTGGGCGACAGCAGGGGGAAGATACGCTCGGTACCAATCTGGTTCGAAATCTTGCGCACGGTGAAGGTTTCGCCGTTGCTCGAAGGGTTGCGGCGCTGCAGCACCACGCCCTGGAACTGCTGGATACGCTCCTTGTTGCCTTCGCGGATTTTAACGTGTACGTTCACCGTATCGCCAGCGGCGAAGTCCGGGAAGCTGGCGCGGCGCTCTTGGCCTTCAGCGTTGATAAAGTCGAGTAGTACGCTCATGACTAGGGAAATTACGAAAGGCGGCGCCGCCGCCAGAGATTTTATTTTACGAAACGGACCGCAAAGATAGGGAATTGCGGGCAGGATAGCAAGTGGTTTGTAACACATACTTTAGCTTCGGCAGCTGGAGGGCTGAACTGCACAAGCTAATGGGGGGGCACTAGGCCAGCAAATCGGGCCGGCGGGTGCGGGTGCGCTCCAGCGCCTGCTCGTGCCGCCACTCCTCAATGAGCGGTGTGTTGCCGGAAAGCAGAATTTCCGGCACCGCCAGCCCGCGCCACTCGGCCGGGCGGGTGTACACCGGCGGGGCCAGCAAATCATCCTGAAATGAGTCACTTAGCGCCGATTCCTCGTTGCCCAGCACGCCGGGCAGCAGCCGCACCACCGCATCGGTGAGGATGGCCGCGCCCAGTTCGCCGCCGCTCAGCACGTAGTCGCCCACGCTGATTTCGTGGGTGATGTAGGTCTGGCGAATACGCTCGTCGATGCCTTTGTAGTGGCCGCAGAGCATGATGACATTCTGCGTCAGCGACAAGCGGTTGGCCAGCGGCTGGCGCAGCGTTTCGCCGTCGGGCGTGAGGAAGATGACGGCGTCGTAGGTGCGCTGGGCCTGCAGTTCATCCAGCCAGGCCGCAATGGGCTCGACGCGCAGCACCATACCGGCGCCACCGCCAAATACGTAGTCGTCAATCTGCCCATGCTTGTTGATTGCCCGCTCGCGCAGCTGATGCACGTGGATTTCGACCAGACCTTTGTCCTGCGCCCGCTTCACGATGGAATGGGCGAAGGGGCTGACCAGCAGCTCGGGCAGGCAGGTGAGGATGTCTATACGCACCGCAGATTCAAACTGATTTAACTGATTTAACGGATACGCCCGCTACGCGGGCTGGCTACGCTGGGGTGGGGGAGCAGCTACGGTTCTCTAAGGTTCGTCGAATTCGTCGGGCTTTTCTTTATCGCGGGAGGAGGGCTTCAGGTACACGTCGAGCAGGCCTTCGGGGAGGTTTACGAAGACTTTGCGCTCGGTCATGTCGGCGTGGGTTACGAGCTCATCTACTACGGGGATAAGCACTTCCTGACCCTGGTAGCGCATGGCCAGCACGTCCTGCTGCGGTAGCTCGTAGAAGTTTTCTACTACGCCCAGTTCGCCCATTTTCTCATCCACTACCGTGAAACCCATCACGTCGTGGAAATAGAATTGGTCTTCATCCAGCTCCGGCAATTCGGCCAGGGGCAGGTAGAGCTGGGCGCCGCGCAGAGGCTCGGCCTCCTCGATGCGGTCGATGCCTTTGAGCTTGAGCAGCACGCGGGTACCGTGCTGAAACTGGAGCTTTTCCACGGTGTGGGCCTGCAGCTTGGCGGGCGCGGCGGGGAAGGACAAGTACACCGTTTTGAGCTTTTTGTAGGCCGTGGGGTCGTCCACGTCGAACTCGGCGGCCACGTGGCCGCGCAGGCCGTGGGTTTTCACGATATAGCCGAGCTGATAGGTTTCGTCGAGCAGCATAAGAAGGGGCTAAAAAAAGTTTGGGAGCTGCCGGCCCGCGGCCCACAGCTCCCAAACAAATTGGTTAGGAAGTGCCAGCGAACTATTCGGCAGCAGCTTCTTCGGTAGCCGGAGCGGCTTCCTCGGTAGCAGCCTCCTCGGCGGCCGGAGCCGGAGTGGCTGCGGCCAGGGCCGCTGCTTCGCGCTGACGAATCGACTCGGCGCGGGCTTCTTTTACCTTGGTTTCGGCGGCCAGAGCAGCTTTGCGGGCATCGGCTTTGGCGTCAACCAAGCCAGTACGCTTGCCTTCGATTTTGGCATCTTTCTCTTCTTTCCAGGCGCTGAAGCGCTGGTCGGCAACTTCTTGCGTGATGGCGCCTTTGTCAACACCCAACTGAAGGTGACGACGGTAGAGGATGCCGCGGTAGCTGAGCATCGCGCGCACCGTGTCGGTGGGCTGCGCGCCGGTCATCATCCAGTAGAACGCGCGGTCAGCGTCGTAGTTGATGGTGGCGGGGTTGGTTTGGGGGTTGTAGGTACCGAGCTTCTCGATGAAGCGGCCGTCGCGGGGCGAGCGGCTGTCGGCTACTACGATATCGTAAGTTGCGGCCTTCTTGCGGCCACGGCGGGCGAGGCGGATTTTAACTGCCATAAACCGGGTTTGGTTGAGCGACGCAACTCGTGCGTCTGGTTAGTTCCCAAAAATTTGGGAGTGCAAAGGTACGGGAATTTCAGCGCAAAATGCTCAGGATGACAGAAAAAAACTAGGCCGCAATAGCTTCTTTTTGCTGCTTGGGCTTGGCCACCTTGTTAAGGTTCATTGTCTTGCGCTTGATTTTGATGATGCCCGCCTTATCCAGCGTCCAGATAGCCACGTAAGTGGGGTCAAATTCCCACCACTTCACACCGAAGTTCACGCGCATCGGCAGCTTGTGGTGGTTGTTCTGAAACAACTCGCCGAAGGCCAGGAAATCCAGGGCCAAAGTGTTCTTACTATGGTCTTTGTTGTCGAAGTTCTGGTAGCCGTATTTGTGGCCGCCCCAGTTTACGATGGCGCCGTGCAGCGGGCCCATCAGGAAGTGCAGCGGCAGCAGCAGGTACAGGTACCACATGGTGGCCGGCACGAAGTACACGTAAAACATGACGTAGGCCGTGCCCCAGCCCAGGCGCGAATACCAGGAGTCGCCCAGCTTTTCGATGGCATTCCACACCGGGTAGTCGCCCTCGAACCGCTCGGCCAGCGCGTAGTTGTGGTTCAGCACGTCGTTGTAGATGTTCTTGGTCTTCCACATCATCGTGAAGGCGTTCGACGAGTACAGTGGCGAGTGCGGGTCCAGCTCCGTGTCGGAGAAGGCATGGTGCATGCGGTGCAGCAGCGCATACGCCCGCGGCGACAGAAACGAGCTGCCCTGGCAGATATAGGTGAAAAGGAAGAAGAATTTCTCCCAAAACTTGTTCATCGTGAACATCTTGTGCGCGGCGTAGCGGTGCAGATAGAACGTCTGCGTAAACAGCGACAAGTAGTAGTGCGCAACGAAGAAAACGAGGATGGCGGCCATGAGGCGGTAACTAAGTGAATTGCCCGCTAAAGCAAAATGCCGTGAGGATGGTTCAACGGCGGGGCAGTCACAAAATTACGGCCTGTAGCAGGCGGCCGGAAGGCAAGGCCAAAATGTTGTACACTGCTGCCAAGGCAGTTGATACGGCTCAAACTGTTGCCGGAGTCGGGCAGTAGTCACCAGGTCAGCGCATTAAACGCCCGAAAGACGGCACTAGCCAACGTCTCAGAACTTTGGCCACCTGACAAATATCAACCAACGATGGCCCGCGCCGCGTCCCAGTGCGGCGCATCCGGCAGCGGTGCCACGAAGGTCATCAGCTCCTTCGTAACGGGGTGTTGCAGTTGCAGCTGCCGGGCGTGCAGGGCAATGCTCACGTCAGGCAGCGGGGCGATGAAACCGTATTTCACGTCGCCCACGATGGGCGTATTCAGGCCGGTAGCCAGCTGCACCCGAATCTGGTGGGGGCGGCCGGTTACGGGGTTCACTTGCAGCAGGTAGCGGTTGCCCGCCGGGGCCAACAACTCGTATTTCAACTCCGAGCGCAGGCCCTGGCTGTGCTTTTCGGAGTAAGCTTTGGTGACGTTGCGCACCGTATCCTTCACCAGCCAATGTACCAGGGTGCCACTTTCCGGCACCGGCGGCTTGCCGGTGAGGGCGAGGTAGGTTTTCTGGATTTTATCGTCCCGAAACATCTCGTTCAGGCGGCTCAGGGCTTTGCTGGTTTTGGCCAGAATGACCACGCCGCTCACCGGGCGGTCGATGCGGTGGCACACGCCCACGAAGGCCTCGCCGGGCTTCTTATACTTGAAGCGCAGGTACTCGGCGGCTTTTTTGGAGAGCGGCTCGTCGCCGGTGGCATCGCCCTGCACCAGGATGCCGGCGGGCTTGTTGATGACGAGCAAGTGGTTGTCTTCGAACAGAATTTCTTTCTGTTCCGACCAAAGATTGGGGCGGTTCACGCGGCGGAGTCGGGGCGGAATAAACGATAGCAGGGGCGAGCCGGCGCCCATCGGGCTTCCCGTACGTCGCTAAGGGACCACACTCAGCCGGCACCCCTGCGGGAATAGGGCAAAGGTACGCACGGGGTAGAAATGTGGTGAATGGGCTTGTGAATAAGTAAAGCGAAACTCCGGTTCGCTTTACACAACAGCCTAGTACCCTTCTTCCTTCGTCGGGAACTCGCGGCTCTTCACATCCGAAACGTAATGCTTCACCGCTTCCGTCATAATATCGTGGAGCTCGGCATAGCGACGCAAAAACCGTGGCTTAAACTCCTTGGTAATGCCCAGCAAGTCATGTACTACCAGCACCTGCCCGTCCACATCGGGCCCGGCGCCGATGCCGATGACCGGAATCGTCAGCTCCTCGGCTACCTGCTTGGCCAGGGCCGCCGGAATTTTCTCCAGCACGATGGCGAAGCAGCCGATTTCCTCCAGCAGGCGGGCGTCCTGGATAAGCTTCTGGGCCTCGGCATCCTCCTTGGCACGCACAGTGTAAGTGCCGAATTTATAGATGCTTTGAGGCGTGAGGCCGAGGTGGCCCATCACCGGAATGCCGGCCGTGAGAATGCGGGTGATACTGTCTTTAATCTCGGCGCCGCCTTCCACTTTGATGCCGTGGCCGCCGCTTTCCTTCATAATGCGGATGGCCGAGCGCAGGGCCTCGGAGGAGTTGCCCTGGTAGGAGCCGAAGGGCAAATCGACCACCACGAAGGCGCGCTTGACGGCGCGTACCACACTCTGGGCGTGGTATATCATCTGGTCAAGGGTGATGGGCAGGGTGGTTTCGTGGCCGGCCATCACGTTGGAGGCCGAGTCGCCGACGAGCAGCACGTCCACGCCCGCGCCGTCCAGAATCTGGGCCATCGAGTAATCGTAGGCCGTGAGCATGGAGATTTTTTCCTGCCGCTGCTTCATGGCCAGCAGCTGGTGGGTGGTGACGAGCTTTACTTCTTTGTGCTGGGACATGCGAGGGGCCGGGAAATTGACTTCGGCGCGGCAAAGCTGGCAAATTCCCGGCACATGCGCCGCACTTCCATTCTGCCGATTTGCTCGCAAATAGGCTTACTGCCCTAGCACGGAAGACAATACCCGGTGTAATTGCTGGGCCAGCAGTGGGCCGGCAAAGGCCGCCATCGGCAGCACCGCAACCTTAGATGAGGTGGGTTGGGCAGTGGCTGCCACCAGCACTACCGGAATCGGATTGGGCGTGTGGGCTTGCAGCAGCGAGGCTACGGCCGGCCCGTCGAGGGCACCACGCAATCGGGCATTCAGCAGCACTACATCGGGCTGTAGCAGGCGGGAGGCGGTGAGCGTAACCTCGCTCCGCGCCTCCACGGCCAGCACTTCGTGCCCGGCATCGCGCAGGCAGGTTTCGAGCTCGTGGACAATGGTGGCATCGTCTTCGGCGAGCAGGATGCGGAGGGAAGTGGTTTCCATAGATAAGCAGCGAAAAGGTGCCCGAAATAGCGCCCAATCAGCGGCATTGCGCTTGAAATTCGGACGAACACCGCTTCCGGAGGGGCGAATGACGGCGTGACTCCCCCGAATGATTTGCCGCCGGACGCGCGGGTAGGGCGCAACCCCCCGGACCCGGCGCCGGTATAGCTTTTTGGTCCTTTCCTTATTTCAATGATGCGTTGGCTTTTACTAAGCGCCTTCGGGCTGGTCTTTTTGGCGGCGCGGCCCCTGGCGGCGCAGGCGCCGGTAGTGCTGACGGGCCGCGTCAGCAAGCCTACCGCCGATTCCATTCACCTACGCTGGCATGCACAGCCGCTCGATTATAAAGAGCAGACCATCAGCACCCGCCTGAGCCCCAAGGGCGATTTCCAGCTGCAGATACCCGTGACGGCGCCCGTGCTGGCCGAGCTCAGCTACGGCGACGCCGAAACGTCTGTCTTCTTGGAGCCCGGCGACGCGCTGCAGCTCAAATTCAAAGGCGAAGAGCTGAATGCCAGCCTGAAATTCCAATCGGCCGACGGCAATGCGCATAAATCCGCCGCCAACGCCAACAACTACCTCACTGAATCCGAGAATAAATTTGCCAACAACGAAGGCTTTCAGGTATTGCCTGAAAACATCGAGCTCTATGAAGCACCCTTCATTTCCTTTCTGGACTACCGGCGCATGCAGCAGCTGAAGGAATATAAATCGGCTGGCGGCCCCGAGGCCTTCACGCCCACGTTCGCCGCCTTCGCCGAGGCCGAAGTCAACTACCTCTATGCCAACGACCGGCTGACCTATCCCGACCTGCGCGAGCAGGTGGTAAGCACCGGCAGCCGCCTGCAGCTCACGCCGGGCTTCTACGATTTCACCCGCGACCCGGCCATCGTGCCCGGTCCCGAAAATGCCCCCACCAGCCCCGAGGCCCAGGAATTCATGCTCAACTACGTGCACTACCAGGTGCGCGCCGATGGCAAGCCGCTCAGCGACCCTGGCTACTATCCAGCTTGTTACCAGCTGGCGGCCCACACGTTCAAGGGTGCCATGCGGCCTATTATCCTGGGCCGGGTGCTGCTCGAGACTTTCCGTTTCGGGCACTACGACCACGCCACTGCCATGCTGGCCGACTACGCCGCCACTGCCCAGGCACCGCCCGCCTGGCTGGCTCTGCTGCGCCGCGACCTGGAGGCGCACAAGGAGATGGCAATTGGCACGCCCGCGCCGCCGCTGCCGCTGCGCACCGCCGAGGGCGACAGCGTGCGCCTGGCCGTGTACCGCGGCCGGCTGGTGTACGTCATGTTCTGGGACAGCCGCCTGCCGCTCAGCCAGCGTGAACTGCCATACCTGAAGGAAGTGGTAAAACAATTTGCGGGTAAGCCCATTGTATTTGTAAGCGCGGCTTTCGACGAAGGCGCCAATAAAAAGCTGCCCGCCGGCACCGCCACCGCACCCTCGGTAGAGCCCGCCGTAGTGCCCGCCAAAGCCCGGCCCAAAGTACGCCAGTCTTACGACATCGAAACTCTGCCCTCCTTTGTGCTCATCGCCGAAGATGGCACTGTGCTCGACCCCAACCCCAAGCGCCTCAGCAGCCGGGCTTTGCTCGATGATTTGAAGGCCGCTTTCGGCAAAGCGGCGGCCTACCGCGCCGTGCGCCTGCCCAAACCCTGAAACTCGGCCAACGGAAAAGATTTTGGCATCAGACAGCCTAATTATTCAGGTGCCAAACCCTAGGCGCAATAGTGTACGTACACGCATAAACTACGTATTTTAGCGTAACAAATACGTGTTTATTTGGTAAAAAGCTGAAAAGCCTATGCCTAGGGCGTTACTTTGTTAGATTAGATTACTGCGCCCTCTTTCGTACACGTCTTCAGTGTTCAACAAGCCATCCTTCCACATTCTGCACGAGCCCGGCGAAAGTATCCTGATGGCTCACTGGTTGCACACCGCCACGAATGAAAGCGCTCGTAACGACTACGGCGACTTGCTGGCGGCGGCCCGCGTGCATGGTCGTTGCCGCTTCTGGCTGGTCGATTTGTGCCACCGAGTGCGCTATTCCGATGATATTTATCAGTGGTACGGGCACACGTTTGCGCCGCATGCCGTACGCTCGCTGGGGCACCCGCTCTTCATTGCCTACATCATGGCGACGACGCAGTACGACTACGCGCACGACCCGATGATTGAGCGGTTACAGCAGATTTGTGCTGCCTATGACCTTCACCTTGCCTTTTTTGAAACCCACGACGACGGATTGCGCTGGCTGCAGCATCAGCAGGAACACGACCCGGCGCCCGGCGAAGGACCAGCGCCGCTTTGAGGTGCCCAGGTAATCAAGGTGAATAGGCAAAACGTGAGGGGGTGATGAAGTGAGTTCGACACTACCTCATCACCCCCTCACGTTTTGCCTATTCACTCACAAACTACTGATACTGTTGCAAGCGGTTGCGGTTCAGCTTGAGGTCTTGCAGCAGGCTGCTCTTGGCGGCGATGGTGAAGTTGTAGCCGCGCGTCTGGCCCAGCGGAATCCACATGCCCGAAATCTGCCAGCAATGCAGGTCGCGGAAGAACGTGATGGTGGGATAAACGATGTTTTTCGAGATGAAATCGTAGTTCAGCTGCGAGCTCAGGCGCAGGTTGGGCGTCAGCTTTATAGCCCCCGTGAGGCCCAGCGAAGCAGTGCGCAGCAGCGTAGTATTCGCCAGCTGATTGGGGCGCAACGGCGCCGCATTGGTAGAGTAGGAGGCGTTGAAAGTGGCCGACAATTCCCATGGAATTTCGAAGTCCACGTAATCGGCGTAGAACGCCTGCGGGCCGGGGGTGCCCAGGGTGGGGTCGTTGGTGGGGGCCACCTGGCGCGGGATGGTGCTTTTCTTGTTGCCGGTGGTAGGGTTGAAGGCGTAGGACATACCCAGCGAGGCCGAGGCCAGACGGGCAATGCGGCGGCGGTCCTGCTCAAACAGGTAGCGGTTGATGGTGCGGCCGAGGCTGTCGCGCTGGTAGGGCTCGAAGCTGGCACTGGCCTGAATGTTGAGCTTCTGCAGCAGCTGGTTACGGAACGTTACGGCCAGGGGCGACAGCCGCAGCGAGTCGGCCGCCAGATTGTAGCCGATGCTGAAATCGAGGCCGTCGATGAGGCTGACCTTTTTGAAAGGTGTGGTGCCAGTGGTGTCGTTCTGGTTACGCACCTTCATTTCCACTGCGTTTTGCAGCGAAAACGACAATGAGCTGACTCTGGTACTCCCCGGTGTGCCGTACACAAAGCCCGTGTATCGGCTGAGGTAGCGGTCGCCGGTGATATACTGTTCGGCCCCTTGTCCGCTGAGGTACAAGTTGCTGTAGGTGCTGGGTACAGTACTGAGGTTGGGCGAGTAGCTGTAGTTGAGGCTGGGCGTGAGCTTGTGGCGGATAGCCTGAATCTTGCGCGTGCCCTTGCGCACCAGCGTGCCATAGATGGCGGTGTTGATGCTCAGGCCCGCCGAATAGCTGTAAGCCCGGTTGAAACCTCGTATGGTGTCGATTTTGAAGGCCTGGGCTTCGTTTATAAATCTGTAGTTGAGACTCTGGGCGTACCAGGTTTCGCCGTAGTTCACGCTGGGGTTCAGCTTGAAGTGCTTGGCCACGTTGTAGGAGCCCAGCACGATGCCGAACTGGTGCTGGGCACCGTTCTGGGCATTGCGCATCAGCTCGCCCAGCGTGGTGAAGCTGATGGGAATGCGCCGCTCGGTGGTAGTGCCACCCAGCAGCGGCAGGTTGCCGCCATCCAGCTGCCGCGCCGTTACCACGTTGCTTATCAGGTTTTGAGCTGCCAGGCTGTACGTAATGGAGAACTGCTCGTAGAAGCGCCCTTTCGGCTCGATGCCCAGCCATTGGTAGGGATATTGGCGGGCCACCTGCACGGCCACGTCGGGCAGGGTGAAGTTCATGGCCCCGGTCAGGGTATTCTGCGTCTGGCCCAGGCGCACGCTGTAGTTGATGGGCAGGTTGCGCAGCTGCTTCGAGTAGCTGATATTGGACGAAAACGAGGGCGTGAGGTAGCGCCGGGCGTCGATACTGTTCTGGCGGTTGTAGCTGGTGCTGCCCGCGTTCACGCTGGCCGAGAAGCGCCCGCCGCCCGGCTTGGGCACCGGCGTGTGGTTCCAGCCCAGCCAGAAGGTCTGGGCTGAGGCCGGGCGCAGGTATTCGGTACCGGTCGACACGCCGGTTTGCTGTATCAGCTGGGCGCTGGGCCGGTCGGTGAAGCGGAAGTTGAAGTTGCCGTTGTAGGTGTAGCGCTTCAGGTACTGAATGTCGGCCGTGCCGCCCCAGCCGCCAAAATCCTGGCCGTTGCCAGCGTATACGTCGCCCGTCAGGCGCACCCCGATGTAGTCGTTGGGCGCAAAGTAATAGCCGCCGTTGGTCAGAAAATACCCCCGGTCG
>Ga0247804_10000496_pt1 | contig 18124 bp, 15 predicted proteins | sample UWRJL029104C1_FD_181142 | JGI IMG/M metagenome (GOLD analysis project Ga0247804, IMG submission 181142) | Plant litter microbial communities from Arlington Agricultural Research Station in Wisconsin, United States - UWRJ-L029-104C-1 | ecosystem: Environmental > Terrestrial > Plant litter >...
CACCTTGTCCGGGCAGGCATCCGTCCTCGAGCACCGACTTGATGTTGCACGAGAGCGAGTCACCGTTGAATCTCAGCTCTGCAAGGAGGCCGAAACTCGTTACAAGAAAGCGCAAGCTGACTATGATAAACTGACCAAGAAAAGAGAGTAAGTCCTGTTTCCCAAGTTTCATATTTTAAACTGCAAGCTAATTCGAACGTTTACCAAGTGAGGCTGCTAGGATTTTGAATTTCATAAACGAGGTTTGATTTCGAGCGGCAGAATGTTTTATCTGGTGGATATGAACTATAATCTTTCATTTATCACCCGTTATAAGGGTCTTGAAGGTGATATGGAGGTGCCCTTACCACATGGGACCTTAGTTATTATAATTGAGAGATAAAGCTCTAACGATAAGAACCCTCGTTCCAAAAAGCTATGAGTTTTAGAACAAACTTAACATGTGCTATCATTTGTGTCGACGATGATTCCCTTTGATCAATTTACTAGATTCTCAGCATTATGCTTACGCTGTCAAGGCTGATACCATGGTTTCTAGTCCGACTTATGCTCTATTATACACACCGACAAAGTTTTTTCTAGTAGGGCTGATTTATAGTACTAATGCGAAAGAAGACGTAAGAGATTAACACAATTCATAAATGGGTACTAACGAATATATGTGCAAACTAAGCCGACTAGCAAGTGCGCCTTCTAGACTCCTCGGGTAATTAGCCCCTATCCCATAATCATCCGACCAACCATACTCTGAATACCACGTTTCGCCTGTTTTTGAACCTGTCCAAAGCGCATAACCCCACAGGTCTCACTCTCCACATGTTGAACAAGTCCACTCAATGCTTTGAAGGGTCTAGCACAGCTAACCTTTGGACAATGATACAGAGCTTGTTCATGAGCTGGACTTTGGATGTGCTGGTTTAGACCTTTCAAGGTTGTGAATTCTCTGTTACAGAGGTAGCACTCAAAGAAGTCACCATTCCAGGATCTGGATGTTGCGATGGTTTCTACTCGATCGTATCCAGGCATCGTGAGCATTGGACGAGTGATGATATTGTTCCGATCGAGGTGTTGAACCATATTATTGATCTTACTGCGATTCAGGCCGGAGGTACAAGTCCCAGATTCTAGATGGATAGTAACGCCTGATGCAGTAGTGAATGAGTTCTTGCAAAAGGGGCATCCTATGGAGTTGCCCATGTGAGCACGCCCACGAAGATGCTGTTATTTACTTAGTATGGGCTTTTGCGAAATTTTTGGGGCTCTGGATGTCTTTGTACCTGGTTCAGGTTGTTCTCATTCTGGAACATCCTATCGCATGGCGAGCAGTATGGGTGGCCAGCGGCAGTACGAGAATGTTGTCGTCGAGCAGATTCAGACCCAAAGCAGCGATCACAATACTCGCATTCCCAGTCCGGCTCATATTGCGTGTCGTAGCGATGGGCATCGCTGTTATTGATGTGCTGGTAATAGCCGTTCTCGGTATTGAAGTCACGATCACATTCACGGCAGTATGGCATTTTAGCTTGAATTCTCTCAGCAGTCGAAGAAACTGTGGAAATGGTTGCTAGGCTGCACGAGTGTTATAAGATAGATAGTCCGGACATGGGAAGTGGGGCAAGAGCGAGGGGTGATGTAGCAGATTTCAAACCCGCGACTGCTATATATTGCATGTAGGCACTATATATAGTAATCACTTGAAAGATCACTGAAACCAACTTCGATTAATGCTGCAATTTTATTGCTTTGGTGGTTGCTTTTTATGCGCATTCACGGAATATTGTAAATACCCCTGCCTACTCTCCTATCTTATCAACACTGGAAGAGGGGAAATAAAAAAAGCAAAAGCCATGACAATATGCATGAACTCCTAGTAGTACTCATTCGATTGGAAGCTGTATGCGAGGTTTCGCTCATAAATTGGGTCTTTTTGCCCATCACTGATTGTCGAGAGAGCTTCAGCCAATTGGCACAAAAGCCATAGGATTTGAACTCTGGTGAATTCATGGTCCCTATCTGAGCTGAACCGTCTCTTTAACCTCCCTATTTGGAATACACAGAACGATATCATACTGCTCCTAAGGTGCTTGTATAGATATGATGGCAAGTAATACTGGCAAGCTGTACTACGAAGAACCAATATCAATACAGCCGCAACCGCAGATTTTTTGGTTCGTCTAGAGAGACTGTGCATGGTCGCTGACGAATATTGTTTGCTTTTAGCTTCACTTTCCCCGCATTTTCAAACGTACATATTAAAGCTGGAGAAGCTCTGTGACGTATTTACGCTAGTATTCGTAAAAAGTCCGAAGCTTCGGGCTGTTTTCTTGCCTGGATTTAATGTCTGTAGAATCCCGCTTTTATGTTTGCTCACAACTTCTTGCTATTGATACTAGTTCCAAGACTGTCCTTCAGGTGCTTGATTATGCTCTTGTCCATCCCTTGATCAACTTCGAGGGCACTGATCCTTTGTTTGAGCTCCGAAATAGTCTCATCTTTCTTCTTTAGGCTAGTCCGTATTGCTTCTCGGCCTTTCAATATTCCAGATACTCTAAGTGCATGTCTGGCTAGCAACTCACTCAGTCTCAAGCTCGTCTCGTCGTCAATATTTTGATCTTTTAAAAGTTCCATCACTTGATTTGAAATATCATAATTTTGCTGAGACTGCCCAGGAGATGACTGGGCTAAGTCCTCCTGGAAGCGGCGAGGAGTTGGTGTTGTTAGCGAGCTGCGCTCGTTGCCATCCCATATTGCTCCATTTAACCTCGATTTTGTCCGCGTGGGAGAACCTCGACCCGAGGTATGCGGCGTTGGTAGATATCCGTCATCACGCTTCCTTTTACTGGTAGGAGTTGCGAACACATCTGTCTTCATGGCTTTCCGTGGGGTTTCTGGAGACAAAAGTGCTGGTAACTCTGAAAACGGCGCGGAGCCATTATTTCCTGCTGCAGCCGCGATAAAATCCTGTTCATCTTCTTGGGATACTCCAAATTCATCTCCATCATTATCCTCAACGTCTTGCCCCTTCTTGCCGAGATTCTGGATCCAATTCTTCGTTCCAAAACTTGTTACGGTAGTACGAGAGTTATCAAGAGTCTTTGCTGGCTGTCTGAAAGGCTCTGCTTCAGATCGATGGTTGCTTAAAACCACTTTGGATTCTCTACCCACAGCCTTTTCTTTCCACAAGAACATCTTGCATTGCTTACTCTGACAAGTATAGAACCACTTGCCCTTAGTCGGACCCTCCTTTTTCACCTCGAAGAATGCGGCAGGCTGTCGGGGGTTGCAGTTACCTTTTCTATGTCAAAAAAGGACAATTTACATCACTCTATTTACTTACAGTGCCAAACATCATCCTGAAATAAGCCCATCAATGGCGCCCTGGACACTATCTTTGTAGGGCTGGTAAAAAGTGTACCTGTGCCAGTGGTGTTGGGCGAGTTGAAAACGGAAGGGGCATTGAATGAAGACATTATGCCGGAGGCATACAGGTTATGAAGCTACGTGGGTGATACCAAGATTACACTCGGTTTATTTATCTACATTGTTTTGGATGGTTGTCATTTGGTCGTTCCAACCTCGATTTTGCCCCTCATATCAACACGTGATGTCCATTGCTAGGACAACCTCGCTTAGGAACATTACCCCCTACCCCTATTTTACGGTATTGTAGGTATGATTGGGAAATGATTGGTATACTTCGATACACACCGCACCATACGATAGCGACTTGGAGTGGCGTATATATCAATAGATCAAACAGGATTGCTTCCGAACCGTTCCTAACATGACGCCTGACAGGAATATAGAAAGACCGGTGCTAAAAAGAATGCATATTGTCCTATCACCGTATTTGTAGCTTCATCGTTGGAGGTAGACTACGAATCTCTCATCTAACTAAAACCTGCAAGTAGTGGTGTTGTTTAGATAACACTAGAATATTATGGCAGCAGATGGAAAAACATTATAGCATATATTACCAGTTTCGCTATGTACAGACTCACCTTCGGGAATACTATTCGGGTATGATTTTCTAGGCTTGGTGTTTCCTCTGTCTATGTAGTCATTAAATCATGTCTAGCCCTTAATTGATATAATCAAATTCATAGCTCTTGTACTTTAACCGTAAATAAGACAGTTTATTCTAAAAGGAAATGGTGATAGTCACGTGATATACATGTAGGTTGCGAAAACTGAAGAATGTAATGTTTAAGTCATAACAGCCTGGTTAGCCATCAGAAAGTATTGCAGCTTTAGGGTGCAGTCTCTCAATATGATTCTCTAGTCTTTATTTCTTACCAATTTCGCAATCACCTAAAATCGGTCGTTCGTGTCAGGTAAACCTAATGTAGCGGGGATTCTGATTAGCCGAGTCTTAGTATCCCCCACAAGTACTGTAAGTGTATATGTATTCAAATGTGTTTTACCGACACAAAAAATGGCCAAATGGCTCATTCCACCCTCGGTCGTCTAGTTGGTTTATGGCGTCGGACTGTAATGTTTCAGTTTATCCGAATGGTGTGTATTAGCCAACTCAAAAATTATCCTCAGACATCTGCTAACAGATGAACTAGTCGCGCGTTCGACTCGCGCCTGAGGGACAAAAACACTTTTTTGCCGTTTTTTTCTAATTTTATTTGGGATTATGGAATTGTGGTAGGAGGAATTAATTGGTTGGGTGGGAGAGGTAAAGGTGGGTCGGGCATAGCGAGACTCTCAGCTGAAAGGAACTAAAAGCAGGAGAAGACCATTTTGGTTCTTACCACCAAATATAATATGCCAATAATCCAAGCGAGTCTCATACTGACGTAAACTTCCTGGTAAGCTGAAATCGAAGCCAACTGCAATTCATGTTACTTGTTCAATCCCATATAAATACAAAGTCTCACCTCACCTACTTTTATCCTCTTAAAGACCCTTGTATAGAAGGTGGTATACCTTAGCTGGCTTCACTGCAATCACGTGTGATAGCAGGTAAACGTTTGTGCTCCCGATACAGCCACTAAGCCAGAAGTCGGTCTCTCTAAATAGCCATTTGGTCCATATTTTGAAATCGTTCTATATATATTGGTTTTCTACGACAGAAACGAAAGTCTCATTTGACTCTGAAGCGATATTGCTTGTCGTGATCAGAATGGCTAATGCAGGTCAAAATGAAACTGTCCGAAAAGGGCTTTGGAGAAACCATGACTTGTCAGTATTGAAAAGTACGTAATCATACTCTGAAGCTTATAGTATTTCAAGACTCTGGCTGATAAAAGCGCAAGATACTCAGTTCCTCGTAGAGGAACGAACGGCACAGATGATTAGCAATGCTGTGGCTATTACACTCGCCTTGGTTTTGCCACGTTTGGTTATCTTTGTCAAGCTTTCCCTGCCATATTTTATCAAAGGCTGTTCTAAATTATTCGTTCTTGTTTCAGGTGTTTACCAGCAAGTAAGAGGGTTAGTATTTAGGACACCGCGAACTCGTCGTCTTCCCAGCCCAAACACAACACCAGCAGACGACATCCTTCTGGAACCACCTCGAGCAAGAATCGTCGCTGGCGCGAGCCAAACCATCGCTGAGTCTTTAACTTTCGAAGGAGCCGCATCGCAAATAGTGAGTCGTCACTTGATGATGCGCCGTGTAGAGCTCCCTGAAGACGACAATAGCGCTAGTAGTTTTGTCAGCAAGTACGCCAACGCCCTGAAAAACATTCAAGAGGACTTCTGGGCCTTTGCCTGGCTATCGCTAGTCGCACTACTACTTTTTACCCTCTTTGTTGGCCAGCAGGTCATTGCTATATCTGCATCAAGTATAATAGCCGGGAACGAAGCGCTTATGAACTCTCCGAATTGCGGAGTGTGGTTGTCAGAAGCGTACAGTAAACAATTGTTGAGAATAGGAAAAAACAATCTCAGCATGTCGCTTACTAGTTTTGCGGCGGACCGTTCCCTAGAAGCCATTTCATACGTGGATAAATGTTATAAAAATGATTCCCGATTAGAAGAGTGTTCATATTACTATAAGAGCAAGATCCCTTTCAAGGAGATCCACAATGCTTCTTGTCCTTTCAGTGGAGATATATGTCTTTACGGCAGTACAGGTGCCTATGAATTGGACTCCGGTTTTCTTGACTCCAGCCTGTTAGGTATCAATGAAAAGCACCGCTGCGAATTCCGGCTGCAGTCTGTATGCGCACCTCTCGTAACCGGCGATCCTTATGTCCAATCTCGACCAGGAAGTGATGACGGCTCATTGATAGTCGATTACTACTTCGGAAATGTGCGCGAGCTCTCGTACGATCATGAAAACCTGACCTTCTCGTGGACATTTCGTAGGCCAAATTTTAACTTTCTAACAACACAGAAGAAACAGTACAACTGGGAGTCAGTATATGTCTTTTTTGTATTGGTTCAAAAGCTTCACTATCTCATTTACTCCTCCTGACTCTATGTTTTGGAGTTTATAACTATCAGTATCCCGACAAGAAATGCTCAGTCTCTCAATCATCACGGAGTCTTCTCTTTACAAAGAGCCACCTACTCGTCTCATTTAAACCTATTCATACAAATGTGATTTCTATAGCTATCTTTAGTTTTATTCTATTTACTTCTAGACAACTGCTACATAATACACCAACTCACCGCTAACACGCTCGTGCTAGAGAATACCCGCTTCCTGGACCGGGCCGTCCCTTTTCGAACTTTCGAGCCGAGCTCCTCGTCTCAAACTCAACCACTACACTCTTTTTTGTCTCCTCACAAGCTGTTTTGTTCACCAAGTTCTCCAACGATCCCATATTTCCCAATGTTCTGGCCCCCGCCTCGACAGGCTCCACGACCTTGTACTGGAACAACTTACAACGCCATACGATGCTCGCATGCGCCGAGACGGTTTCTCTTCGGCACCCACGCTCTGGTGCTCTTTTCTTCCCTTCTTTCTCGCCACCTTCCCTTCTTCAGAAGCCTGAATGGCAAAATCCATCCGTAGCAAATAGTGTTGTACTCTTAAATCTTTCCCTACATATGCCAGACTATTTTCCGAACAAATATTCGTGGAAGCACATGTCTTTTGATGTACACAAGAAAGCAGCAACGATAGTAGCATCGACGCCACTCGAACCCGAGCAGTGGAAATTTGAGGCAAGGAGAATGTATATGATTCGGGCTGCGAGATGGCAGATTGATGTTTTGGGTACGGCTGCGGGGAGTGGGTGGGATTTGCCGCTGGCAAGAAATGCATTGCTCGATTATAGTGGGAAGGCTGGAGGGGAAAAGGATTTGGATGTGGGGGTAGATATTGATGTTTGTCGCCGCATCAAGTTTCGATCGAATGGGTGGAAGAATGTGAGTTTGAGTGGGCTGGCAACGATGCTGCTTCTTTCCGGTGCAATTTGGGTTAGTACTATCGAACTTGGGAATGAAAAGGAAATTCTCCTTCTGAAGGTTGTAAGAGAGTTAACCAGGGTGCTGATATATCCCGTAATGAGATGGTTATTAATGTTTGTGGAGAAACTAAAGACTAAGTCGAGAAATCGGGTTAGATCTCGAGGTTTGGTTAGGCTGCAAGTACGGGTGCCAACCCGAAGCTCGAGAAATACACGACGCTGATAGCCAGGACTGATTCGGCACATCTTAAAAAGATGCTTCAAGACTGTCGTATTCTTGAGTCTGTATGGAGGCTGTCACAATTTGTGGTTCATAGATGACCCTGTCCAGGCGACGAGAACTACCTACCCGCCAAATCGATTTGTTGGCCCATGTTGGTTTACCAAAATTATGCAAAGTTGACTGGTGACTACTCTCAGCAAATTCGTTTACTCAAGAATAATCTTAATACTAATGTTCCCCGTTATGCTATTCGGCGAATCTTTTTCTTGGACTAATCCTTGAACACCAATGCTCTCCGTGTACTAGAAGCAGTCGCAAAATACTTCAATTCATCTCACAGGAAAAGTATCACCTCGGAATCTAGCCTCTCTATTAAGCTTGTATAAAGGACGTTTAAGATACAGAGTGTAATATTTCGTTTTCCTTCTGGACAATATCGTGAAGCTCTTGACATACCCCAATAATGAATTTTAAAGCAGTTGGTTTGAACGAAACTAATTGTACATCCAGCAGCTTCAGATATTTTGGAATTCTTCACCTCGTTGTGAATCATACTTTCAATCATGTCCTATTACAACTTTATAAGGTTTGATACTATACACAAAGCCATTTACCGCTAAATAAATTTTCTATGCAGTGTACGATACAAAATCGAAATATTGAACATCGCAAAACATAAGAAAAGAAAATCCGCATTTCCAGCCAGTAAAGGAAATACTAACTCCAACTATTGCTAAAGTCCACCTTGTACTCTAGTAAGTTCAGAGAGTTGAAGTCGTGGTGGTAGCTTGTGCATGCGGCCTTCTCCACATATTCAATAGTAACTTTTGTTGGCTGATAAGGTGCTAGTAGTTTACATGACAATGGGAACCATCTTTTTGCTATCCAAATAATTGTTTACAGTCAGCTGTCGCTAGGGCTTATTTACTTTGGGTCGATATAGAATGTGATTTGTATAGTCCAGAAACTCAAATCGATGAAAATGATATGGAAGTTGTAGATTTTACAAGTTCATTTACACACCTACAAATACTGATACCCATCCCAGGTATATGCTACAACTGGGCAAGTGTATATCCGCATATCAATGCTAATCAACAACTAAAATGAAAATTTGATCTAGTAAACACGCTTGAAAGGAGGAACAGCCTTGCACTCTGCTTCATCCAAGGTTGTGCCCACCACCGCTCTGTACTTAAGGTCAACCTTGCCGTGTGGCTTCTTTTGGAATGTTAAGCTGTGCTTCATCCACTCCTTGTCATCTCTGTCAGGGAAATCTTCGCGAGCATGTGCCCCGCGCGACTCTTTTCTTGCGGCGGCTGCTGCGGCAGTTTGCGTACTATAATTATTAGTGATATCTCCCCGAGTTAGAAATGGAAAACTTACGCGCATGTTAATAAGTTTCTTAATTCAAGAGTCTCAACAAGGTCCGAGTTCCAAATCATACTGCGGTCTTTAATTCCAACATCACCGAATGTGTTGTCAACCTTGGTTATTTTCTCGACACCTTCATCCAGACTCTCTTGAGTACGGAAAACGCTCACATCAGTTTGCATGACCTTTTGCATTGCCAATCGCACTTCATGGGTACTCTTGGGGCCGGTAGAAGTACGGACTTGATCAAGCATGCTAATCGACTCGGCACCAGCATCGGCACTGATCTCCTTGTGAGGCATACCAGGCTCGAAGTTGTCACGAACAGTATGTGAAACAGCACGGCCAAATACGATTAAATCGAGGAGAGAGTTGGCTCCTAGGCGATTGGCACCATGGACAGATACACAAGCTGCTTCACCACATGCAAAGAGACCAGGAACGACTTGGTCCTTACCCTCTGCATCAACAGTGATGACCTCACCAGTATACTTGGTAGGGATACCACCCATGTTGTAATGGACGGTGGGAAGAACTGGAATCGGCTGTTTTCGGACATCTACACCGGAGAAAATTGATGCAGTCTCAGAGATACCTGGCAGACGTTCGTGAAGGATTTCGGCTGGCAAATGGCTGAGTTGAAGATACAAGTGATCCTTGTCTGGACCAACACCACGTCCCTCGCGAATTTCCATTGTCATCGAACGGGATACGACGTCACGACTGGCCAAATCCTTAGCGGTTGGTGCATATCTCTCCATGAACCGTTCTCCCTCGGAGTTGAGAAGATAACCACCTTCACCACGAGCACCTTCTGTGATCAAGCATCCAGCTCCGTAAATTCCAGTAGGGTGGAACTGAACGAATTCTAGATCCTGATTAGGCAGACCAGCACGTGCGACCATTGCCATTCCATCACCTGTGCAAGTATGCGCAGATGTACAACTGAAGTACGCACGTCCGTAACCACCAGTAGCCAGAACAGTGTTGTGGGCACGGAATCTGTGTAGGGTTCCATCTTCTTGGTTGTAGGCAAGAACACCCTTACATTCACCGTCCTCCATAATCAAATCCAGTGCAAAGTATTCGATGAAGTAGTTTGTGTTGTGGCGTAAGGATTGTCCATAAAGCGTGTGGAGGAGAGCGTGACCAGTTCTATCGGCTGCAGCACAGCATCTGTATGCCTGTCCACCTTTTCCAAAGTCTTGCGATTGGCCACCGAATGCGCGTTGGTAACTATCTACGTTAGAAAGTTCACTCAAGTTGTTGTTGGAGTACCATACATTTTTCCATCATCGGTTCTTGAGAAGGGACATCCATAGTTCTCGAGTTCGATCACAGACTGTGGTGCCTCTCTGGTCATGTAATGAATGGCATCCTGATCTCCTAGCCAATCTGAACCCTTTACGGTATCGTACATATGCCACCGCCAATCATCCTTGTGCATGTTACCTAGAGCAGCATTGATACCACCCTGCGCAGCTACAGTATGACTTCGAGTTGGGAAAAGCTTTGATATACAAGCCGTGTTGAAACCAGCCTCGGCGAGACCAAAAGCTGCTCGTAAACCAGCACCACCGGCACCGACGACAATTGCATCATATTCATGATCCTGTAGATAGAGTCAGCTAGTCGTTCAAACGTCAAATCTGAAGTTGCATACGATGACAGGGTATTTGTTGTTGAAAACAGGTGCTGCTTCCTTCGCACGGAGGGGCGCATGTGTGATAATTCGTGCTGCTAACGTTAGCTACGTTATCCTAAAGCATTACTGAGCTCGTAAATACATACCTGCAGGTCGTGTGGAAGAGAATGCCCTGGTCTGGCTCCTCAATGCCTTCGATAACTACATATTTCTAATTAGCAGGTCCATTCTACTCTTCTGCTTCCGCCGCTACAAACTGGGAGTCGACATACCGAAGAGCTACCTGTGAGCCGGCGCATTCCTATGGAAGACATCCTGTCGAATATCACACCAGAAATTGAGGGGAGAGGGCTTGTGAAGAAGGTGAGTGTTGTCTGGAGGCAATAATGTTGATTTCCGAGTCGACTGAATATGATGATGGAAATGCTCTAGCGTTCTATCCAATCAGACACCGTTCATACTCAGCACCCCGGAGGAAGTGACGGAACTGCTTTTAATGGTACAACGAAACGACCAATGAAGATATTTTTTCAATTTCAATTTCAATCTTAAATTCAACTCTCATTCTTTAATTATTTCTACTAGAATCAGACCATTTTACAATTCAATTGTACTGTGCGAATGTTCGCAAATATCACAACTATTTCCAAGCCCTCCGTTTATTGCCGGATGTTGCCAAGCCCTCGGTATCTCCCTCAGTCACGTGTGTATCAACCGCCCTTTTCTCTTGCCAGTTTTCCTGAAGATGCCGACATAGCCTTGTACAGTAAATATCTATTACGTGTGCATATAACACCCGACATCCAATTTCCAATCACTTGTCAAACAATGTTATAGCTGTGGTCGATGTGTGGACAGAAGTCTGTGCTGAGGTATACAAGGCGTACTTGAGATTGAGACACGAGAAAGAAATATAAAGACTAAGTCAGAAGGAGACTTGCTAGTGTGATTTAATTCTGAAGACTCTACTCCTATTACCATCATTTATACCAAGTCAATGGGAGTTGACGATGTGATTGAGCTAGAATGAAACTGATTAAGTTTCTACCTCATAATGATATCCAAATGACTATTACAACTTCCCCACATAACAGTATAAGCTAAAAAGTCGGCATTTTGAGAAGTTTTTTTTTGAGGAATAAATTGTGTGGCGGACAAAGTTGCAGAGTAAATGATAGCCTAAGTCTACGATTCTCCTTAATTGTTTACCAATGGGAGTTTGCCCAATAAGTCACTCAATACCTCAGTACCTTTAGCTGAGTTTCCTTTTTCTTCGCATTCCTGTGCTTGCGCCTTGGGTAAACGGGGAAGATCTTCGACATTAACGCCAGTAAGCTCAAGAGCTTTCTCAGCTTTTACGGTCGGTGGTAGTGGAATGCAAGGTCTGCTTTTCAATTAGCATCTTTGATGCCTAAAGTGAGGAGAGAGTTCATTGAAGCAATCGTACTTTCTCAGCGAATCTGCAATTACAGGTGACAAAGCACTGATCAGTTGTCCTGCTCCGTCAAAAAGAAGTGTCTGCCGAGAGAATAATCTGGGGATAGCATGGCCATAGTGCAAGAGGAACAATTTGCCAGCAACATCGCGATATACTCCAACTTCATGCCCAATTAGATCTAGAGCCCAATCTAGTGCGATTTGTTCTGCATATGTAAGTCATTTGATCAAGCTAGGTAGGACAATGGTGCTGGCATACGCTCATGAGACAGATCATTGGAGCCATCAAGCTTTTTGCCAGCTGGAATTACTGTAGCGCCTGTTGAGAGAATTAATGTAAAGGCGGAAAGCAGATTTTGGACAAGCATGGTCTAATGTAAATCTGATTTTGGGGAAAGTTATTCGTAATAAAGAGGCTGGAATAAATTGGATGAGGAGGCGAGTTAAGTACTTTGCACCACGAAAGGCGAAGATCAATTTCCTAACTTACAACTTGTTGATGGACGCGAGTAGCAAAACGTAGGGATACATTCTTTCCCTTGTCATGACACATTCCATCCTTGATATGTCTCACGAACACAATATGGCATGTGTTTTGGCATTTGATGGTTACACCGAGTTGCTAGCAATGTCAGTTGTTGTATAGAGCCAGTTAGTGCCGAATCAAATCGTAATTAGAGTCACCAAAGGTGTTGTAAGTAATGAAACATGATGTATATTTAGCATACTTCCCTTTCATATGGCGCTTTGTTTGCATCGTCTTTCTCTTAGAATAGCTCCTGTTCCTATCAAAGTAGCAAATGAGCATAAGGTATTGCTCAGACCAAAGAAACGCATACCTGTAGTTGAGACTTGATAAGTGAAAGAAAGCATCTGATATTTCGCTAGCCAAACTGTCGAAATAGTGGAGGGTCAAACCACCGCCCTGCACGGTCCTCTTGCTTTCCATCGTGTATATATAGTTAGACAGATCCCCATCCCCATTAGTTAGAAAAATCAATTAACGTATTATCAAGCAATTATTACTTTTAACACAAACTTCTATCAATTGCCATAAGTGGCATTCACAACTACGAATGTCTTTAGTTCTTGAATGGGTCCTCTTCATGTGAAGGCATTAACTACTCCTCCTAGTTGATTCATTTCATATTGGTAAACGTGTAAGACTTATCTTTGTGCACTATTCGTGGTTGTTAGAAATTAACTAAGAAAAGCATGTTTCTTCGTGAAACTAAAATCAGCCTATGTCATTAGTCAACAAGTAGCTTAGAGTTAACCCTTGCTTCAGACGAACTGTTTCTACATACTGGATTTTACTGAGTTTTAACTAATGTGACTATTTCGTGAAAAGAGGCTTTGTTAGTGAATTTACTGAAGTCGGTAAACAAAGAGAAAGAACGGATGTAGGAAAGAGCACCTTTGTCAGATCTCCTATAATCCATTGCTTATATCGCAAAACCCGTTCCTTACATATATCAACATAAAAAGCTTCCTATCACTATGAGTGAAGATAACCCATATTCCCTAGAAGAATGTGATGCTGGGGAGCTCTGTGATTTTCATGGACGAGATGTTACCCACAAAGGAGTTACCGTTCGATGCTTCGAGTACCAGCATTTATGCGACCATCACAAATACATCTACCAACATCAGAAGGCTAAAGAAAAAGCAGCAGAAGAGGCTAAGAAAGCATTAGAAGAAGAACGGATGAAACGAGAACTTCAAGAGTTTCAATGGCATAATCCACCCTACAAGCCTCAGCTACCTGGGAGGCAGAAGCTAGATTTATTCGAAGGCCGCTGCTGGGATTGGATTATCGTTAGTGGAGGGTATCATTATGTGGTGAGTTCACCGAAATGTGAGCGGAATTTGAGATAATCTGATTGAGAGTGTTGAAGAGAGATCAGGAATACTTCGAAAGCTATACGCCACTCCAACACGCGACAGCTAGCGGAGCGCGAATCGCAGGCATGGGCTCAGTAGAGTTGGAAGTTCTTATCGACGGACCACCTCGGTGGCTGGACAACCCTTCTGATAAGACTCATACATTTATCCTCGGAAACGTACTTCATATCCCAACCGCATACAACAATGGCTTTGTTGCAAATTTGGTATGCGAAGGTACGAAGATCAGAGAGACGTGGGAGGATGAAAGAGTGTTGCAAGGCTATGATGGTGAAGGTGATATAGTTTTTAGTGCAGAACGTATGTATGGTAGTGGTGTCGATGATATTTATGCCAGGTGGGGATTGTGTTTGCCGAATGAGCTGAAGGGAAGTCCGTTGGCAGAGATGGAGAACGAAAATCCTCAGCTTGATGTTGAGCTCACGAATGCAGAGTGGAATGTACTCTTGGCCGCTGAAACGGTTGAGTCTGAGGATGAGGCTTTGGAGATTGAGAATGAAGACATGGAAGTTATGACTGAGGAGGAACGGGTACAGAACTCTCAATGGAATAATGCGGACGCCAGGAAAGGGTTGAAACACATGGCCGAAGATTTGGAGCAACAGGCCGATGAGAATATGGAACCAGCAGCAAAAAGATTGAAGCACCAGGGTCCCAGCATGGTCACGAAAGCAATAGCTGGAAACACGGTCTCCATTGTTGAGGAATTGACAGATAATCTAGCATCTATGGGAGGAATTCTGAGATAAAATAAGCCCAATACAGACATGGAACCTCCCTCAACCAAATTTAAATAGTACCAAGACCACGAGCAAGATACGGAAGCGATCTAAACAGCTATACTTGTTACCAATGAGCGTGTGGAACCGATAACTGAGCAAATAGAACTTGGAACTCCCTGTGTAAATGAAAAAGTCAACAGCTGAGGATCCAGAAGCTTAAATCCTTGATGATAACAATAGGACAACAAACGAATTCCAATAAACCTGGGCAAAATGGAGAAGGATATGACAAATGCATTGTGATAATGAGGTGATTAGTTCACAGTTTCTATAGCACTACACAATCTGTCCTCGACCATCCTCTAAATCGTATTTAGAGGACCAACTCGTAAAACTCGATTATCAGATGCATTTGGAGAATTACAGGTGATATTGTGGATTGTGTCAAGTAGAATTGCTGGATGAGTTCGTGAAAATCCAAAAAATCAGTTTCATTAACTCTTCTTCTACTTAGAAAGGGCTGCTTAGGCCCTAGGGAAAAGTCTCTAACTGATTGCATAGTCGATTTCAGAGTTCTTCAATCATGTCTTTGAACTCAAGAAGCTATATTGTTTCAAAGGATTCTTGACCCTAAATTTCATAGCCAACTTCTACCTATTCTAGATGTTCATTCTGCACAATTTTCTCAATTGTTGCAATCCCATGCTGATGTTTCATAACGCAAATGATGCTTTCATGCCCAAACGCCAACCGTCTAATTCTTTCGCTCGCTGGAAATGCACGTTAAGTAATTCTCCCCGTCTATATGCTCAACAGTATATCGCATAGATGTCCCACAGCCAGTCAATGTACGGCTCTATGCTCATCCTCACTTCAAACTATGAAAAGCGCGCCTTCAACGCATCGAATATTATAAATATGAAAGCCGAGCTAGGAGCGCTCCGCATAACAGTGACGCCACAGCCTCGATATAGGCCTTTTAAGCCATACGCGCGATATATTGCGGCGCCCTCAGCCCAGAACTTTGCTTTTGGAGCTGTGGAGTGCACAGATGAGGTTTGCATTCGAGATTTTATGGTGTCCGCAGGGAAAAAGAGGAAATTGTATGACATGCCGGCTGTGGCTCCTGCAAGTGCTTGTTGCCACAGCGGGAGAGGTAGTAGATCTGGTGTGGAAGCTATTGAGGAGTGGGAGGGAGTGTGCGAAGAGGAGGAACGAGCATTGAATTTACGGAACGCGACTGTTACGGTTTCTTTGCTCCCAAACCAAGCTGCACAGCCGCCGGTCTCACGAATGAGGGTTCCGAGCTGTCCATGAAAGAATCCACGAATTCCTTGGTGTCGATATACGTCCCGGATGACGCTGAGAGGTGTAGGACCTAGGCGTCCGGCCGTGGTGGTGGATGAAGAGTGTGGTACCTGGATTTTGCATTTAACTAGCTCGACTGGGGTGAGAACGAGAGATGTAAAGGCCCCAGATATGGCACCTGTGAGCCACAGCGCGGAGAGCGGTAGTGGATTTTCGCGCTGGTATATACCTGATCGAAAAAATGTTTCGCGAGCTACCCGTTCCCAGAAAAAGAGCGAACTTGTCTCAAGAGCTGCCCCTACTAGAGGTGCGCTGATACCACGGTATAGTCCTATAAATCCATCTGTTCGAAATGACTGTTTGAAACAGTCGACTGGCCCTGTGTATCTTAAGGGTAGGTGATCAGGCTGAGACTGTAGCCGAACCTTGACTGTATCGAAGGGATATTCAATGTACTTCCCAGCTATGCCGGCGATCTAATAGGCATAAGTAGATATCCATTTGATCGGATGGCAAAATACATACTGAGCCAAACACAATGTCTTCCATGGCGTCTACTATAGCGACTTTTCCTGTAACAGCTATGTTGGCAGGCGGCTCAGGCTTGAAGCCTGTGGTTGATGCGACGTCCATAACTGAGTAAATGCCGAGCTATCAGTCGTAATCGTAGAGATGAGTTCCAGGCCTAGAATGAACGCAGCTTCGTGAGACGTTTCAGCGGCCAACAACACTTAACAGGAATTTGTTACAATTTATTGATCCACGAGGGTGCGAGATTAGATCCCACTGCAAGATGCCAAAGTATGAGCGTGAATGAGGATATGACACTTTGGTTTCAGGCAAGGAAGCAAGACGAGCACGACTTAGAATGCCATGCTTCGATCGTGTGTTCGTAGTTGTACTTGTTACTGAATAGGATGAGGGGCAGCTGGATCGACGACCGTTATCGGCTTCATGTCAAAGCGGAGGGTGACATTTCTACGTATGAGGCTTGAATTGGTCTTTAGGCAAGGTCTGTATGTGTAAGGGATTAATGGTAGATTATATGTAACTGCAAAAAAGCGGAATTAAGTCAAAGAGGTAGAAAGTAAAACAGCAGAAGTTGTAAGGTTTCCTGTCACTTCAGAATAATAATTTTGGCGGGGCACCACTCTAGCCGTGCTAGCGCCTCACAACCCTGCAAGAAATTCTCCTACCGCCTCAAATGAACTTTTCTTTCACTTTAATTTCTTCACCGACACTCAACATTACTTCACAATAAAGCCTTCGGCAGTATCCATTGTTCTGTATATCTTCGTCACCTTACAAGATGTCTGTCACAATGGCAACAGTCTTTGCTATACCTGAGGGTGCTACTGCCCCGCAGGGTATGCGTAAAAATGGTAAATTTGCTCTTTCGCCCAGCTCTATACTCACTGGCTAACCTTTAATCAGGCAAGCAATGGCACGAACCCCGAAAGGCATTCAGACCCAAAGCTGGCAGTCAGACATACGAACAGAGGCAAGAAGAGCGAAAGGCTATGGCTACCGTAAAAGCCAAGGAAAAAGAAATGAAGGACGAAAAAGAAGCTGAGAGACAGGTTAGCGCGATTGCATACATTGCCTGATTACATACTGACTTCAATCAAGCGACGAGTACAAGCACTCAAAGAAAAGCGTGCTAAAAAAGAGGAGAGGGAGCGTTACGAGAAGATGGCCGAGACCATGCATCGGAAACGAATTGATCGATTAAAGAGAAAAGAGAAGAGAAATAAGATGCTCAAATCTTGAGCACATCTAGCGCTTGAAGCCTTGAAGCTCTCTGCCACCAAACACACCAAGCTATCTCTTTTCATGAGAGTATTGCATCATGGTCTCCTTCACCACAGCATAGACCTGCTGCCGCCTCTGGCCCTGTAAGTCACATTTTGTTTCTTCGATCTACTTCTCTTACCCCTGCGATGATGAAAAAAATGTCATACAGTTATCCCTGTCTTAATCATCCATGTTGATTTTTTTAAATTAATTAGACTCTGAGCACATCTTTTACAATCTGATACTTATTCTCAATGTTCATGAGCATAACTAACACTACATAAGGGAACCACCGTCCACCCAACATCATGACAACACATGTATTTATGTAATGGACCAGACGCGT
>Ga0247804_10000497_pt1 | contig 18109 bp, 16 predicted proteins | sample UWRJL029104C1_FD_181142 | JGI IMG/M metagenome (GOLD analysis project Ga0247804, IMG submission 181142) | Plant litter microbial communities from Arlington Agricultural Research Station in Wisconsin, United States - UWRJ-L029-104C-1 | ecosystem: Environmental > Terrestrial > Plant litter >...
TATTCCTACCTAAATTTTCGATATACTTCATGGGGAAAGACCACATATAAAAATCTCTCTTTACTATAATGAGCTTTTCAAAATCAGGATAAAATACCAATATTTAAGCAATCATTTGAATCTAAGTCATTAATTTATGGCCGACTTAAATGGCTATCCAAAGCTTAAAAAAGTTCAATTCAGAGCGAATATAAGCTGGAAACTGGCTATAAAACCATATAAACGCCAGCAATAGGATAATTATAGATTGAGGGTTTTGTACATTATAAAAAGCCCTTTGAAACGTTACAGAACCTGTTTTTTCAAGAAAAATACAATTCACCCAAATTTCTAATATTCTTCAGCTTAAGGTTTGTTATCCAATCCTAGGGCCTTTATTGAGGTTGTTTCATTAAAAAAACGGTCGTTTTCTATTTAAAACGTAACGGAATTTCAGCCCATTCATCCCTTTTGCACTGAAAATTTGAAGCGAATTCACAAACTTATTTTGCCGTTGACGGCTAAAAAGAATGCAAATAAGCACCTATAATAAAAAGAAAAAACGCTCAAATTTGGTAAACAACTGAAATAAGTAACAAATCTATTATTCGATTCGGAGTGTTGAAAACCATTTAATAAGAAAGACATTTTGTCACTACAAATGAGTTTTAGAATTTTTTAATTATTCTATTTAGACTTAAAAAAGCTTTTTTCGAATTGTTAATCGTAGACAATACTAGCTTAAAGCCAGAGGATAAAAGACAGCTAAATAGGAGGAAAAGCCTTTGTAAAAATCACACAAATCCTTAGCTCAAATCCGAGATTAAGCCCAACATGTTCCGGCAAAAAAGAAGCTTAGAATTAAAGCAGTTTTGTGATAAATTTCAAATTCTGCCAAATACAAAATTATTTTATTTGAAAATTTTTAACACGGAATCTGGATTAATAAGTGTAAATTAACGTCTTTATTTTAGATCTTTTAATTACTTGACAAAGTCATGTATAAAGCTTAAAAAAAGGCTAATTTAATCTATCAAAAAGGATAAAAAAGGAATTTAATTAAAATTTATAAAAACATTAAAATCAATAACTTATGTTATTTTGATTAAATTAAATAAAGACATTAATTAGCGTTCTAAAATTTAAAAAAACTAAATATCTTAGCATAACATATAGATGAATTTTATTAAATCACACAGAATTATAATTATCAGCTACTTAAGTTCATTTATATTAAGTTTTATTTCACTAACGGTTTTTGGACAAATTTTCAGCACTGCACAAAACCCACTTAGTGTAAGATGGAACTACATTCAGTCGGGAGGCTTTAAAATTATCTATCCAAAAGAATTGGAAAAAGACGCTCAAAGAATGGCCAATACCTTACCCTTCATCTACTATAAAACTGGCGCGGGTTTGAGGCAACAAAACACGTCTATACCCCTCCTGTTACAGAACCGGGGAACCATCGCAAATGGCTTTGTTCAGTTAGGTCCGAAGAAGTCAGAGTTCTATGCAACGCCACCACAATATTTCGATAGCCAGGATTGGCTGAACAACCTGGCTGCTCATGAACTTCGACACATCGCTCAATTTGACAAATTGACAGGAACACAAGCGCATCCCTTTCCAGAGCTGGTTTACTTCGCCTATTTCGGAGCAAGCGTACCTACCTGGTTTTTCGAGGGAGACGCCGTAGTAAATGAGACGGCCTTAACTGAATCAGGTCGGGGCCGACAACCAAAATGGGTAATGCCTTTTCGGGCTTCAGTTTTGGAGGGCAAAAAATTTTCTTATAGCAAAGCCTATTTTGGATCGAACAAAGATGTAACCCCCGGCTATTACCAAACGGGTTACTTGATGGTTGCCGACATGAAAGAAAAATACGGTCAGTTCATTTCCGACAGCCTGTTCGGTGACATCAGGAAAAGACCATTAAGATTGTATCCATTTTCACAAAGCCTGAAAAAATTTACACGAGAAAATACAAAAAAATATTTCCGCTCCACCCAAGAAAAGATAGCAGAAAAATGGAAAGTACAAGGAGAAAAAATTCAACCTGAAAATTATGAAAGTCTGAATAAAAAAACATCCTTGGCTACCAATTATTTCCTACCCGTTCGCTTAAACAAAAATCAGATTTTAGCACTTAAAGAAAGTAAGCAAGATGCCCGGTATTTTGTAATTATGAACGAAGATAAAACAGAGCAAAAATTATTCGGAATCGGCTATCAGGAACAACCCTGGTTTAGTTACAAAAATGACATTTTGGTTTGGGACGAAATTCGTTATGATCCGAGATACAAACAGCGCAGTTATAGCATAATTTGCAGTTACAATTTGAAGACTAAAAAATTTAAAAAATTGAGCAGCAAGAGTCGGCTGTTCTCTCCCAGCCTTTCAGAAGATGGGACGAAAATAGTTGCGTCGAAAGTTGAACTTAACAATCAATTTAATCTTGTAGAAATCGATGCCTCGTCTGGCAAAATTTTGAAATCGCATCTTAATCCCGAAAACGAAATTCTGCAAACACCAAGTTTCGACGAAACCGGAAATTGGATTGCTTACATCGGCGTGAACGAGAAAGGAAAAAGTTTGTGGTTGCTGAACGGCGAGAAAAAAACGCAACTCATTTCGAACAGCAGACAGCAGTTGAGCAGACCGGTTTTTATCGACGACAAAATTGTTTTCAATGCGCACTTCAATGGCATCGATAATATTTACAGTATTGACATCATTTCGAGAAAAATCAGCGCGTTGAGCAGTTCAAAATATGGTGCTTTTAATGCAACCCAAACCGGAGATGGAAAAATTATTTTCAACGATTACAAAATTAATGGTTATGAGATTACCGAGAAAACCGTAACAGAAAAACCAGTCGGCGAAAATAATTTTCTCGATTTTTCTTCCGCAGCCGAAAAGCAAGAAAATGCCGGCAACGTTTTTGAAAATATTCCCGACAGCACTTTTCAACCGAAACGCTTTCGACAAGGCTTAAGCCTTTTTAGTTTTCATAGCATCATTCCTGTTATCGATAACGAATATCTTTTCGGTCTCGAACTTCAATCTAACAATTTATTAAACACGATGGACTTTTACACGGGTGCAAAATATCATCGGGATTTGAGACGATTCGAATACACTGCAGACATTAGCTACAAAGCGCTTTATCCTATTTTTAGTGTCCTATATCGCAATAGACCAAAAAGAACGTTCTATCGAGCTAAAAACATTACTCAGCAAGGTGATTGGCGAGAGAACTATATCAAACTTAATGCATCGTTGCCATTATCATTTAATGCAAGAAACCAAAACTATTCTTTTACACTCAACGCAGCCACTAGTTTTACCCAGCGGTACATGCCAGAAAACATGCCAGCCAACTTTGTTCTCGAGCTAAAATTTCCAGTGGAATATAATTTTACTTTCAACCACAGTGTGCGAACTACCGAAAGAGATATTGCTCCAAGATGGGCACAGATTTTCAGGGCAACTTACAACCATCAACCTTTCGATAAAAATCTAGGTGGTGAAATTATGGCGTTAGAAAGTTTCTTCTATTTCCCGGGCTTAGCGAAAAACCATTCTTTTCTCGCGAGTTTCAATTATCAAAAAGCCAGCGGCGTAAATCAATATGCTACAGAAATAGCAACCGTTTACGGCTACAACAACATCCTTGCGAAAAGCAAATTAAAAAACAGCATGCTTTTTAATTATCGTTTCCCATTTGCTTTTCCGGATTGGGAGCTGAGTTCATTGGCTTATGTGCGCAATTTCCGAGCTGGTTTATTTTGTCATTATGAAAACATCGGTGTAAACACTAATATCGGCCAACCCAAAACTTATGGCGTAGAATTAAACAGTAGTGTAAACATTTTACGGTATCAACCTGTTGTTGATGTTGGGGCAAGATTGGTTTTTGTTAACAAAATTTACAATCAAAACCCGATATTAGAATTTTCATTTAATTATAGCTTTTAACCCATGAGCGGAAAAACCATCTTCATCATCATCCTAACAGCGTTACTAACCATATTCCTGATGGTAAACACAGAGCCAGTTGACTTCAATTTCCTGGTAACAACCGTCGCAGTATCTAAATTGCTGGTTATTGGAATCTGCATCATTGTCGGTTTTATCATCGGTTTCATTGCCGGCCGACCTAGAAAAACAGTGAGTAGCTACGATAGTGAGATTGAAAAGAACCAACCTGTTTCGAATAAAAAGGAATTGAGTGATGAGGACAGAGACTACATTAACTAGAACCAGGATTTTAAGGATTAACTGATTTTAGGATTGGTAGTGATTTATCAAATTTAGCTAGCAGGATTCAAAATTATAAATCCAAGAGTTCAGGATTTTTTATGTTAAAAATACTTTTACAACAATTGCAATAGATTTAAATTTAATCGATATTAGATTATCCCTATTTCTGAACAGTAAAATTTAATTCTACTAAAATGAAATACGGCGATTTAATTGGAAAAATAATTGGCTGTGCAATGAAAGTGCATGGAACTCTAGGTTCAGGCTTTCAGGAGGTAATTTACCAAAGAGCACTTGCTATTGAAATGCAGAAGCAATATTTACGTTTTTCCAGAGAAATGGAAATGACAATATTTTACGACAGTATTCAAATTGGCATAAGAAGAGTCGATTTCTTTGTGGAAAACATTATTATGCTTGAACTTAAAGCGGTCATTGAACTAAATGATACACATCTTGCTCAGGCAATTAATTATCTGGAGGCATACAAATTGCCAGTTGGATTATTGATTAATTTTGGAAGCAGAAGCTTGACATTCAAAAGAGTTTACAATACAAAGCATCCGGACAACAAAAACCAGGATTGATAGGATTACTTGATTTTAGGATTAAAGATACTACCGAAACTAGGATAAAAAGAATTACTTGATTTTAGGATTAGGAGCTTCTAAGTATGGTTAAGAAAGATTATATGAATTTGACATTCAGCATATTAAGTTAAACAACATAATCCTGAAATCCTACAATCTTAAAAATTCTAATTCAGAGCACTCATAATTTCCCCGTAAAGCAATCCACTTCCACCGCCATAGTGCTGAGCAACTTTAATCCCCGGCTTGAGCGCATTTATATCGTTTCTAAGCGCATTTTCACACTCAGGGGTAATACCATTACCCAACAATACCAAATCAACATCCTGCGTTTTTAAAATGGATATTGCTTCTTCATCTGTACAGACGCAAAATCCTTTCCATTCTGTCCGGGCATTAAGCAAGCGGTTCATCACGATGGTAATTTCTGTATCTCGACCGATATAAAGTATGGTTGTTTGCATATTTTAAAAAACTATAAACCTCACAGGTTTTGAAAACCCGCGAGGTTTGGTAAAAATTAATTAATCGTTAACTCAATTCCATTGGAATATCCATTAACAAAACTTGCGCATCAGCAGTATTTGCCTTAAAGCTGAAGCTATCAGTATCCCAGATACCTAAACCATCTCTTTTGCTTAAAGTCTGACCATTAATGGTCACCTCTCCGTTAATTACGAAAGCGTAAACACCATTTCCAGCTTTTTTAATTTTGTATTCAGTTTCAAAGCCGTCATCAAATTTACCTAAAGAGAACCAGGCATCCTGATGAATCCATACACCAGCGTCATCAGCACTTGGAGATAAAACCTGCTGAAAATTGTTGTGCATCGCTTCAACATTTAAAGTTTGCTGGTCGTAGCGTGGCGTAACATTTTTCTTATTAGGGAACAACCAAATTTGCAATAAATTCAATTGCTCATCTGCTAAGGCGTTAAATTCGCTGTGGCTAACACCTGTTCCGGCGCTCATCACCTGGATTTCTCCACTTTTAATTACCGCCGAATTTCCCATGCTATCTTTGTGTGCAATGGCTCCGGCTAATGGAATCGTGATGATTTCCATATTATCGTGCGGGTGAGTTCCAAAACCCATTCCACCATCAATCAAGTCGTCATTTAAAACCCGCAAAACCCCAAAGTGCATTCTTTCAGGATTGTAATAATTAGCAAAACTGAATGAATGGTGTGCATTTAACCAACCATGATTTGCATGGCCTCTGGTGTTTTCTTTGTGCAAAATAAACTGTGACATAAATTTCCTTTCTTGTTTATGATACAAATTTACTGCAGGTTTTAAACCTGTGCATTGATGTAGGGTAAGTAATACCAGGATTTAATCAGGATTCTAGAATTACAGGATAATAGAGCTCAAGTGCTATGTGAGTTTATGTTTTGAAAGTACAGCATCATTGTTGAGTTCTCTTAATGCATTTAAAGCTATCCAGTTTGCTTTTCTATTTTTTTGGGCGAGGATGTTATTTGCTGTATTGATAGCATGTAGATGTAGAAAAGCATTTCTTTTACCAATTTGCCTTAGCGCCCAGTTGATTGCTTTTTTAACGAAATTCCGATTATCGTAAGCCTCTTTTTCGATTATTGGCAGGAAGTTCAGGAAAGTTTCATCAGGTTCTTTTTTGAGATGAACGGCCGCTGCTGCCATTAAAACAAAACCCGTGCGTTTTACAAATTCTTCTTCAGCCTTTGTAAATTCCAAGACTTTCGATTTAAAATAAGGCGTTTTAACGATAAGATTTCCGCAGGCCTGGTCGCACATATCCCAGGAAGTAAAATCTTTTGTCCATTGGTTTATCTGCGATTCAGTGATGAGTTTATGTTCTCCGATAAAGATTGCCAGTAATCTGGCCTCATGGAAGCCTGTTTTCCAAAGCAATAAAGAAAGCTCCTGGTTGTTGCCAATTTGCTTAGCCAGTTTACGAATGTTCGGTACGCGAATGCCGTAAGCTTTTGAAACATCGATTCCGAAATGAGCCATCTTTTTTAAATATTCAGGCTCACTAACGGATTTAAGTTCGGAAAGGATGAAATCTATAACCCCTAAATCCCCTAAAGGGTGCTTTGAATTGCTATCGTTCATTTCATGTTAAACATTTAATAGATACATCGCTTTTCCACCTCACCTGCAATTCCACCTTGAGGGGCTAGACGGTTTCCAATGCCTGCTCGATATCAGCCAAAATATCATTGATGTGTTCCAAACCGATTGATAAACGGATAGAACCTTGTTCTATGCCTACAATATTACGCTCTTCTTCAGTTAGCTTGCTATGCGTACTGGTTGCCGGATGTGTAGCGATAGAGCGTGTATCGGCAAGGTTTGCAGAGATGGAGAACATTTTCAAGCCATCCATAAACTTACGGGCACCTTCTACGCCACCCTCAACAACGATGGTAACAATACCGCCGCCTTGTTTCATTTGCTTTTTAGCGATTTCATACTGCGGGTGCGACGGCAAAAATGGATATTTTACCAGTTTAATTTTTGGATGTTTTTCTAAATATTCGGCCACTTTTAATGCACTTTCGCAATGGCGATCCATACGAACGGCTAATGTTTCTAAACTTTTCGATAAAATCCAGGCGTTGAAAGGCGATAAAGCTGGTCCGCTGTGACGGGCAAATGCGACCACATCGGCAATCAGCTCTTTTGTTCCTAAAACTATACCGCCCAGCACACGACCTTGCCCGTCGATGTATTTGGTAGCGGAGTGGATTGAAAGATGTGCCCCTAATTTAATAGGTTGCTGTAGATACGGTGTTGCAAAACAATTATCAACCACTAAAAGTTGATTGTGTTTTTTTGCCAAATCGCCAAGAAAAGCCAAATCAATGATATCAATACCAGGGTTAGATGGTGTTTCAACAAAAATCATTTTGGTATTAGGCCTAATCAAAGCCTCCCAGTCTTGCGGTTTATCTAAATCGGCATAATCGAAAGTTACCCCCCATTTAGAAAAAACATTGGTTAATAACTGGTGGGTAGAACCGAAAACAGAACGACTGGAAACGATGTGGTCTCCGGATTTTAAGAAAGCTCCAAAAGTTGTGAAAATTGCTGCCATCCCCGTCGCAGTAGCAAATCCATCCTCAGCACCCTCTAAAAGACACATTTTCTCTATAAATTCAGATGTATTAGGATTTGAATAACGGCTGTAAACATTTCCTTCTTTCTCATTTGCAAATAGAGCACGCATTTCTTCAGCATCATCAAACTTATAGCTTGATGTTAAATAAATAGGGGCGGAATGCTCTTTGTGCGAGCTTCGTTCGGTTTGAGTGCGTATAGCTATGGTTTCAAAATTTTCGGATTTCATTTTTTAATAGTATCAAGATTTTAGTATAAAGTATCAAGATTGGGGCATGGAATATCAAGAACTCGTCTTGCTACTCGATACCTGCTACTTGCTACTATTTATTTTATAAGTAAAATTAATTTTTGCAGAACGACCTAAGATGTTCGACACTGAGCAATATTTATCAAAAGTCATAGCTAAGGCACGTTCCACTTTGGCAGTGCTTAAATTACCGAATAAATCAAAATGGATATCGATTATGTCAAAAATCGGAGGCATTTCTTCATCTTTACGGCTAGCATTAATCGCAATTTTAATATCCTCAAGTGGTTCCTTTTGTTTTGTTAATACGTTTACCATATCGATTCCACTACAACCGCCAAGACCAACCAATAGCATTTCCATTGGCCTGAAACCTTTACCCTCGCCACCAATAGCAGCTTTTGCATCTAATTCGACAGTAAAACCGCTTTCGTTTTCTGCCTCGAAATTAAATTTTCCGCTTTTGCGGATGAGATTTATATTCATTTTATAGTATCAAGTATTTAGTATCAAGTATCAAGACGCATTTGGCTTTAGTCTTTCTGCTTTTAACTTTCAGCTCTTTTTAAATATTATAATAAACAAAGTTGTTTTTTTCCAGTCCTGGCAGTTTAACGGGTTCGTTAAAGATTGCAAAAACCGACGAACCGCTACCACTCATTAAAGCGAATGTTGCGCCTGCATCGTATAAACTGGTTTTTATTTGATGAATTTGGGGATACTTTGCGAATACCGAAGGTTCGAAATCGTTGATAACCTTATTTTTCCATGTTGTTGGCGACAAATGTATGATTTCTTTCAAGGATTGCAAAGGCTTTTGAGGTTTTACTAACGCGTATTCATCAGCTGTGCTGACGTGTACTGACGGCTTTACTAAAACTTTAAACCAGGCTGACAAATCAACTTCGCACTTTTCGAATTCATCGCCCTTATTGAAAGCATAAACAGGTTTGTTTTCGATGAAGAAAGCACAATCAGCCCCGAGTTTACGGGCATAATCTTCCAATTGCTTTACCGATAAACCTAAACTGAATTTATCGTTTAATAATTTGATAAGAAAAGCACAATCTGCAGAACCTCCGCCCAAGCCCGCTCCTACAGGAATATTTTTCAGTAAATCAATCTGTTGCGAAGGAATATCATAATCTTTTTCAATCAAGTTATAAGCTTTTAAACACAGATTATCGTCTGGATTTCCGGGAATATCGATGCCGTGGATTTTGCATGAAGTGAAGGCCGCATCCGTGATTTCGACTGAATCTTTAATATTAATCGGATAAAAAACGGTTTCCAGGTTGTGGTAACCGTCGCTACGTTTTTCAGTAATATTTAAACCCAGGTTAATTTTTGCGTTTGGAAAGGATAACATTTGATTACTATTTTTGATTTACGATGTACGATTTTCCTTCGAAGCTAAAACCGATGCGCACGCAAACATACAAAAGTCAGGCTTGTTTAAAAATCGATTAATGTAGAAAACTAAAAGATTTCAGCGTTGAGTTTTTTTACATATTTGTAATTAATTATTTATTTAAGATTTGGAAGTCCTGATTAGTTCGGGATTAAGGGGTTTATGAAACAATATTTAGATTTAATGCAGCATGTGCTGGATAACGGCGCTCAAAAACACGACCGTACAGGAACTGGAACCATCAGCGTTTTCGGCTATCAGATGCGATTTAACTTGCAGGAAGGTTTCCCGATGGTTACGACAAAGAAATTGCATTTAAAATCTATCATACACGAATTAATCTGGTTTTTAACCGGCGATACTAATATCAAGTACTTAAAAGATAATGGTGTTCGCATTTGGGATGAATGGGCAGATGAAGATGGAAATTTAGGCCCAGTTTATGGTTCGCAATGGAGAAGCTGGCCTACACCTGATGGCCAACACATCGATCAGATTACAAATATTATCAACACCATAAAGAACAATCCTGATTCCCGTAGAATTATTGTATCTGCTTGGAATGTTGCAGAAATTGAAAATATGGCATTACCTCCTTGCCATGCATTCTTTCAGTTTTATGTTGCAGATGGCAAGTTAAGCTGCCAATTGTATCAACGCAGTGCCGATATTTTTTTAGGCGTTCCTTTCAACATTGCATCTTATGCTTTATTAACCATGATGGTTGCGCAGGTTTGTGATTTACAAGCTGGTGATTTTGTGCATACTTTAGGTGACGCGCATTTATATAACAACCACATTGAGCAGGCGCATTTACAATTAAGCAGAGAACCAAAGCCACTGCCGAGGATGAAAATCAACCCTGAAGTAAAAAGCATTTTCGATTTTAAATTTGAAGATTTTGCGCTAGAGGATTACGAGGCGCATCCGCATATTAAGGGTACTGTGGCGGTATAGTTCATTGGCCATTGGTTCAATAGTTCATCTGTCTGGGCGCTTAAAAAAACTATTCAAAAATCATCCTTATAATTCATTTTAAAAAACAACACCATGAATTATAAATTAGAAGATTTAGAAGTTTATAATCTATCGGAAGTAATTTCAGATAAGATTTGGGAAATAGTAATGAACTGGGATTATTTCGCAAAAGATACCATCGGTAAACAATTATGCAGGGCATCTGATTCAATAAGCGCAAATATTGCCGAAGGTTATGGTCGTTATCATTTTAAGGAGAATAAAAATTTTTGTTATTATAGTAGAGGCTCAATTCTAGAGGTTAAATCTTTTTTAAGAAAATCAAAAAATAGAAAATTAATCTCGAATGAAATTTACGAAGTGCTTCATTCAGATTTACAAATCATTCACCTAAAATTGAATGCTTACATAAAATACACTGGAAAAAAAGGCTGAAACGTCATGACTCCTAAACGATTACGCTTTAGTTTGCTTAGGGTTATAATCCTGCAGAACTAATTAACAAATGACTAATGACAAATGAACCAAAAACGCTTTCTATAGCCGTCGCAGTTGGCGAAAACTTTGCTATCGGCAAAAACAACCAACTTTTATGGCACATGCCCGCCGATTTAAAGTTTTTTAAACAAACTACATCCGGACATACCGTTGTAATGGGCCGCAAAACATTTGATTCTGTTGGCAGGCCATTACCAAACCGCAGAAACATTGTGATTACCAGAGACAGCGCTCTAAAAATCAATGGTGTTGAAGTCGTAAATAGTTTGGATGAAGCACTGGAAATTACTCGTAATGAAGAAAAGCCGGTTTTCGTTGTGGGTGGTGCCGAAATTTATCGCCAGGCCTTACCAAAAACAGACACATTATATTTAACAACCATTCACCATAATTTTGATGCGGATACTTTTTTCCCTGAAATCGATAGAAATGAATGGGAAACGGTGAGTTCTGAACCTCACAAAGCAGATGAAAAGAATAAGTATGATTACACTTTCGAGCTACTTAAACGAAAAGGTATTTAGTTTTTATCTATAATTTTTAACCGCAAAGGTCACTAAGTTTTTCGCAAAGTACGGATGGCTTTTAAAAGCATTAACTGCTGCTAGTTTAACTGAAAAATTAAATCATCATCTGACTTGTTTCCTGTTCAACTATTGCTCCTATTCGCAATTTACTCCAAAATCTGCTTTGTGCACTTTGCGGTTTATGATTAAAAAACACCGATTTCTTTGTGTTAAAAATTAATCTTAATAAATTATCAATTAAGGGGTTCTATAATTTAAAAATTTAATTAGATTTGCCGACTTGTTAAAAAACAGCGAAAGACAAATTATTTTAAACAAACAATGCAAGGAAAAGGTTTTATTAAGTTTATAGCGATAGTATTGGCTATCGTTTGTGCGTATGCACTTTCTTTTACTTTGGTAGCATCCAAGGTGGAAAAAGACGCCAAAAACTATGCGAAAGGTGATTTAGCCAAGGAGAAGGCTTATTTAGATTCGATGAGTACTGAAAAAGTTTACCCTGTTTTGGGCTTCACTTATCAGTCTGTTAAATCAAAAGAAATCAATTTAGGTCTTGACTTAAAAGGTGGTATCAACGTAACGATGGAGATATCGTTATCGGAATTAGTTAAATCATTAGCAGATAATACAACTGATGCTAATTTTAACAAAGCGTTGCAAAATGCACAAACCCAGCTAAACGCCGGCGGTAAAGATTACATCAAATTATTTGTTGATGAATTCGAAAAATTAAGTCCTGGTGTAAAACTTGCAGATTACTTCTCTAATCAGGATAACGCATCGCAATTAAAACCAAATGCGACGAACAGCGAAGTTCAGGCTTTCTTGTCAAAAGAAGCTGAAAGTGCAATTGATCGTTCATTTACAATCTTACGTTCTCGAATTGATGGTTTTGGCGTTGTAAGTCCAAACATGCAGAAACAACCTGGAAGTAACCGTATCTTAATTGAGATGCCGGGTATTCAGGATAAAGAGCGTGTTTATAAATTATTACAAGGTTCGGCAGAATTACAGTTCTGGCAAGTTTACCAGGTACAGGAAGTTGTTTCTTTACTTGAAAACATTAACAAGACCTTAGCTTCTACATTAAAAGAAACTACTCCAGCTGTTGGTAAAAATACAACTGCTGCTCCTGCGGCTGGTGGTAAATTGGCTGGTTTAGAAAAAGCGACTACAGATACAACTAAAGGTGGAAAGCTTGCTGGTTTAGGTAAAAAAGATTCTACTGCTGCTAAAGCTGAAATCGCAAAATCAAACCCTTTATTCTCAATTTTAAGTGTTCCTACTTATCAGGCGGAAAACGGTCAGCCTTCTTTACGCCCGGGACCAATTGTTGGTTGGGTTGCACAAAAAGATACTGCAAAAGTAAATTCATATTTCAGAATGCCGGAGGTTGCTGCTGCCATACCTTCTACAATGAAGTTTATGTGGAGCGTTAAACCAATGGAAGGCTCTAAAGTTTTCGAACTTTATGCAATTAAAGTTGTAAGCGCTGATGGCAAACCAGATTTAGGTGGTGATGCAGTTAGTGATTCACGTAACGACTTTGACCAAAAAGGCAAACCGGAAGTAACGATGTACATGACCAGCGAAGGTGCTGCGAAATGGAAAAAAATTACTGCTGAAGCTTCTGCAGACCCTCAAAATAAAAAATCTATTGCAATTGTTTTAGATAACCAGGTTTATTCTGCTCCGACAGTTCAGAACGAAATTCCTAATGGTGTTTCTTCTATCTCAGGAAACTTTACACAAGAAGATACTAAAGATTTATCGAACATTTTGAAAGCCGGTAAACTACCTGCTCCTGCTCGTATTGCAGGTAGCTTCGTTGTTGGTCCTACTTTAGGTGCGCAAGCGATTCACGATGGTTTAATCTCCTTCGTAATTGCATTTATTGTAATCTTAATCTTCATGGCATTGTATTATCATCGTGCTGGTTGGGTTGCTAACTTCGCGTTATTATTAAACTTATTCTTCATCATCGGTATTCTTGTATCATTAGGTGCTGTATTAACCTTACCTGGTATCGCTGGTATCGTTTTAACTATTGGTTTATCGGTTGATGCAAACATCTTGATTTTCGAACGTGTTCGTGAGGAACTTGCTCATGGTAAAAACACCGCTGCTGCAATTAAAGAAGGATTTAAACATGCAATGCCATCCATCATTGACTCAAATGTTACTTTATTCATTTTAGGTGCTATCCTTTATGTGTTTGGTAGCGGTCCGGTTCAGGGTTTCGCAACTACATTGTGTATTGGTATTCTTTCATCATTATTTGCTGCTGTTGCAATTTCAAGAGTTGTATTCGATTCATTATTAAACCGTAAGGTTGAGGTTAGCTTTGATAATAACTTTACACGTAACGCATTTAAAAACTTAGCGTTTAACTTCGTTGGTCGCCGTAAAATTTACTACGTAATATCTACAATAATTATTGTTGCAGGTATCGGTATGTACTTCAAAAATGGTGGTTTGAACTTAGGTGTCGATTTTAAAGGTGGTAGAACTTACCTGGTTCACTTCGATAAATCAGTGAACACAGAAGACTTAAAAACTAAATTAAACCCAGTATTTGGCAATGAAACACCTGAGGTTAAAACTGCGGGCGAAGATAGTCAGGTAAAAATTACGACTACTTTCCACATCGAAGATCAGGATCCTAAAACGGATAAAGTTGTAGAAGATGCATTAAACAAAGGTTTAGCGGGTTCTAAATACGAAATTGTTAGCTCGCAAAAAGTAACTCCAATTATTGCCAGTGATATTGTGAATGGTGCATTCTACGCGGTATTGATTTCATGTTTATTCATGTTTATCTACATCGTTATTCGATTCAAAAAATGGCAATATGGTTTGGGTGCGGTTATCGCATTATTCCATGATGTGCTTATGGTACTATCATTCTATACAATTTTAGATGGTGTAATGCCATTCTCATTAGAAATTGGTCAGGATTTTATTGCAGCTATTTTAACGGTAATGGGTTATACCATGACGGAGACAGTAGTTGTATTCGACCGTATCCGTGAGAAATTAAAAGAAGCCGGGAAAGATGATTTACATGGCGAAGAACGTAATCAATTAATCAACTTCGCTTTAAATAGTACATTAAGTCGTACCATTTTAACATCATTAACTGTATTCTTCGTGTTATTGGTAATCTTCATCTTTGGTGGAGATAGCATCCGCGGGTTCATCTTCGCATTATTAATCGGTCGTATCATTGGTACGTACTCATCATTATGCATCTCTACACCTATCGTAATCGATTTGGGTAGCTCTGCTGAAAAGAAAAACTAGAATTTTGATTCTTAAATATTGAACGCCTTCCCGATAAATCGGGAGGGCGTTTTTTTATGAGGTTCGTCATTTACGCTACGCTCCATACCGTTTCCATCAGGTTTAATTCAATCAAAGCACTGTAAAAAACAGCCTAAACTTTCTCGGTCATATCAAAGTTATATCTCCATATTAGCGCTTAAGAAATTGTTTCAAGACCCCAATCTTTAAACCTTTTGGCTACCTTTTTGTTACATTATCAACAGATAAACCAATTAGAAAATGGATTTACAACTTCCTAAAAGCGAATACCCAAGAGTAGTTATAGTTGGCGGTGGATTTGGCGGAATTGAATTAGCGAAACGGTTAAAAAACAAACCTTTCCAGGTAGTTATGTTAGATAAACACAATTACCATACCTTTCAACCTTTACTTTACCAAGTGGCTACAGGTGGTTTAGAAGCCGATTCCATTGCTTTCCCGTTACGTAAAATCTTTAAAGGACAAAAGAACTTAATTTTCAGAGTAACCAAGGTTCAGGAAGTTAATGCAGCAGAAAATTGTCTTCAAACCGACATCGGCAGAATCAGTTACGACTATTTAGTTATCGCAACAGGTTCAACAAGTAATTTCTTTGGCAATGAAGAAATCGAGGCGAACTCCATGCCAATGAAATCGATTCCAGAAGCTTTAGATTTAAGAAGCTTAATTTTACAGAATTTCGAGAAATCACTTATCGAGAATGACCCCGATAAAAAATGTGCCTTATTAAACTTTGTTGTTGTGGGTGGAGGTCCGACAGGTGTAGAAACTTCGGGCGCTATTGCAGAACTTAAAAAACACGTTATTCCAAATGATTACCCGGAAATGGATTTAAGTAGGGTTAATATTTACCTTATTGAGAATTCTCCCGAACTTTTAGGCCCGATGTCGCCACAGGCGCAAAAGAAATCTAAGGATTTTTTATTGGAAATGGGTGTTAAAATAATGAACGAAACAAGAGTGTTGGGTTACGACGGCCATACGCTTACTTTACAGGATAAGCCACCGGTTCTGAGTTCTACAGTAATCTGGAGTGCAGGTGTAAAAGGCGAAGTTTTAGCAGGCTTGGATAAAGCAGAAGTCGTTCGTGGCGGAAGATTGAAGACTGATACGCAAAATCTTGTTACAGGTTATCGGAATGTTTACGCAATCGGAGATGTAGCTGCAATTATTGATACAGAAACACCAAACGGTCATCCTGGAGTTGCTCCTGCAGCCATCCAACAAGGACATCATCTTGCCAAAAACTTAAGTAATATAATCGAAAATAAACCATTAGAAAAGTTTAAATATTTTGATAAAGGCTCTATGGCTACGGTTGGCAGAAATAAAGCAGTTGTCGATATAGGCAAGATACATTTTCAAGGCGTCTTCGCGTGGTTTACATGGATGTTCGTCCATCTAATGACTTTGGTTGGCTTCAGAAACAAAATTATCGTATTTGTAAACTGGGTTTGGAGTTATTTTAGTTATGACAGAGGGACAAGGTTAATTATCAGAACCTTTGCTAAGGATAGAAGTATAGATTACAGAGAGGAAGTTAAGGAGGTGGTTTAGGGTTTAGGGTTTAGGGTTTAGGGTTTAGGGTTTAGGGTAACTAAAGAACTATATAATTGTTTTTATTTACTTTTTTTCTTTGCGAAGAACTTTGCGCAATTTCGGTTAAATAACTATAAACATGAGTTCAAACAAATTCAAATTAATCGAATGCCCGCGTGATGCCATGCAAGGCTTACATGATTTCATTCCGACTGAGTTAAAGGCAGAATATTTGAGTTTGTTGCTACAAGTCGGTTTTGATACATTAGATTTTGGAAGTTTCGTTTCACCAAAAGCGATTCCACAAATGGCAGATACTGATGAAGTTTTAGGCCGGTTAGATTTAACTAATACCTCGACTAAACTACTGGCAATTGTTGCTAACATGAGAGGCATAGAAGATTCTATAAAATACCAACAGATAAATTATTTAGGTTTCCCCTTTTCGATATCAGAGACGTTCCAGCAACGCAATACCAATTCAAACATATCGCAATCATTAAATACGATTGAAGAAATGCTTTCACTGTGTGATAAAAACAATAAAACTGCTGTTGTTTACTTATCGATGGGTTTTGGTAATCCTTATGGTGATGAATGGAATTATGAAATTGTAGAAAAATGGGCCGATATATTGATTAGCAAAGGCGTAAGTATCCTGTCGCTTGCCGATACGGTTGGTGTTTCTACCCCCGAAAAAATCACAGCAATTCTCCCAAAACTGATTTCAAAATTTGGCAGTACAGAAATTGGAATACACCTACACTCCACGCCTACCGATCGACTTGAAAAAATTGAGGCTGCATATGGTTCTGGTGTAAAGCGAATAGATTCTGCCTTAAAAGGCTTCGGTGGCTGCCCGATGGCTGCTGATGATTTGACCGGAAATATTGCTACAGAAGATGTTATAAGCTTTTTAGAATCCAAAGGTGAAGAGCTAAATCTTAATATGGAAAAGTGGAATGAGGCAATGGAGTTATCAAGGGGAATATTTGGGTAAGTTCCTTTTAACTCCCGAGGTCGTCGAGCGGAGTGAAACGCAGTCGAGAAATCTATATGAAAAGATTTCTCCATTTCGCTGCGCTTCAGTCGAAATGACGATCTATACTCAATAAAACCTAAACTTTCTTCACCATTTTAAAGTGCTGGATTCCAGCTTCTTCAAACTGCTCTCCCTCTGCTACAAAACCAAATTTTGCATACAAACTCATTGCATCTAATTGGGAGTTTAAGTAAATATAATACGCATCTTCGGGCAAATCAGATAACGCTTCCGCAATTAAAGCACGGCCAACCCCTTGCCCTCTAAAATCTTTTAATACTGCAAAACGCTCCAGTTTATAACCCGCATCTGTTTTACGCCAGCGGCATGCGCCACATGGCTGACCATTTTGTGTAGCTAAGAAATGGATAGATTCATCTTCGTGTTCCCATTCCAATTCAGGCGGGCAATTCTGCTCATCTACAAACACAATTTTACGTATAGCAAATACCTTATCTAAATCTTCGGGGTGGTTAACTTTTTGGACTAGCAGACTCATTATCTATGGTGTTTAAAATGGTTATTATTCTTTAATTTTTCTTCATTTAGTTCTTTCGCAACGTCAATGGAGTGTGAGCAATGAATATCGGCCTCTTTTTT
>Ga0247804_10000501_pt1 | contig 17978 bp, 21 predicted proteins | sample UWRJL029104C1_FD_181142 | JGI IMG/M metagenome (GOLD analysis project Ga0247804, IMG submission 181142) | Plant litter microbial communities from Arlington Agricultural Research Station in Wisconsin, United States - UWRJ-L029-104C-1 | ecosystem: Environmental > Terrestrial > Plant litter >...
TTCGGCCATGATATCGTTCATGACGATGGTATGAGCTGCACATTTGCGTGGCGAGAAGGTGTTTTTGAGATCTAGGTCAGAGAAATCTATCTTCTCCTCGTAGCCAGCGCCGAGAACGCTGATAGAGCGGGAATAATGGGGAGCCATTTCACTGCTGGCATTGAGGAGCGGGAGAAGATTGGATATAAAGCGCATTCGCGAGTAAAAGTTTAAAGTGAATTTGCGATCAAGTCCTTCCGTGGTTTCTGTTTGCATGTTAGTTTGAGAAGATGAATGGTTTGGAGAATAGGTAACGAGCTCACCATTCCGGCCCTTTAAATCAATGTTACTTTGAGTTTGAACCAATAGGTTTATATGGCTTTCTTTTTTGGTTATTTCGGCGCAAACACGATCCACTTCTGCCAGGGTGGAAACATCGGCTTTCAGAAACTGAACCTTCCCTCCCTGATTTAATTCTTTGCATTCTGCAATGACAGCTTCGGCAGCTTCCTCATTACGGCCTACGAGATATACTCTAGGGAATAACGTGTCTCGCACGAATTCTTTCACGGTAAATGCTCCAATTCCAGCTGTTCCGCCAACTTAAGAACATTAGCAAGAACTCAAAAAGAGATAGTAAGGATGAGTTTACCGAACAAAGCTACCAAATTGGGACCCAATTCTTTGAGCTGAGCATTTGAGGCTTTTACAATATCTAAGCCAACCATGTCTGTGTACTAAAGAAGAGGTGAGCACAACAAAATGAAGTGTTGTTCCATAGTATACTGAAGCTTAAACTTTATACTTCTAGACTTGCGGCAGAACGGAAAGGCGGTGGAATTGGCGCGAAATGCACGCTGATGTTGTCGTGTTGCTCACGTTATCAATTCCTGAATAACTAACGCGTGCACACGTGAGCATCATCTCCTTGACAGCTTGATTTCTCTAATCATACAATCAATGAACTTCCTCCTTAATAAATGGCTCATAAAACTTTCCTTGCTTTTCAATAGTCAATTTATTCACAATATGGGGAATTTCAAATGTATGACTAACAGTTTGTTTATCTGGACTGGTTTCCTTTCTGGCGAGGATGTGTAAGTCTATTCTTTCAATGGGAAAGTGAGGTGGGCAGTCACTCTGGTCTCACTGAGGCCCTGTTTGATTGGAATTTTGTTGGAATTTCGATTTTCTAATTAGGCTTAGTGCTCACCGCAATCTATCTCAATTGAACAACCTATATTCGATTTTCTGAAGAAGGGTAAATACACAATACTCAATTTAGGAACCAAATCTGAAAGACCCCAACGTCAGTATTATCCCTGTTTTCACATAAAAATCGTTGACCTACATCATCATTTGCCTTTGAGCAAAAGCTGCATCCAAATCTAGCATAGCTTATTTTTTAATACAGCCTTAACCTCTGATTTTGTATACATTTTGTGATTGAAGGTTTGCTATACGCATGTTTATTGGAGTGAGATCACTTTGAATACGGGGCACTACATTCTCATAAAAGCGTAGTACTCATTGTATCTCGGTTGGATCGTCTTATTGTATTGACTACGTACGAAGGGAATGTTTGTCACGGTACCGTGGTGACCGCACCACGTGACGTAAGGAGGGTGTTATATCTTAGCAGTAGTTACTTAGCTAAGAACCAGCTTTTCACACACTTCATAAAGTACTTTACGTACATTACGTGCTCATTCCTGCCCCGGTGTTACAATGTTTATATGCTCAATGGCGGATGTTTTGACTATGTCACATGACTACTATTCGAATATATCAACAGTAACTTATACTGATAACTTCTAATAGAATATCTATATAAAGTTGATTATACCCACTTTTACTTAATGTCTATTTGCAAGCTAAATGCTATTTTATTAATACTTATATTAAGACCTAATAGTATATATTAGTATTTATAGGGCCTTCAGAGCTTAGCTATCCTATAGTTTCAGGCTACTACCACTATCATTTTGGCATATGTAAGAAAACACAAATTAATATGGAGACTTAGTATTAATGCGATGCTGTAGGCATTCCAGACTATGCTTAAGAAGGAAACCAAATAAAGCACATATCACACGCGTAAATTACTATGAAATTACAGCATCTCCAATTATTCGATTACTAGATCGGTTAATCGAATATTTGTTCAAAATTCCAATTCGATATCTAAATGTTGAAGAGCGATTAGATATCTAGACCTCATTCATATATGTCAAGCTATTTATATTTCATCAAATCTGAGTAGAGATATGCTCTACTCCATATTCCACACAAGCTCTTACCGGCAGCTTTCAATATTGACGGCCCCGATATCCTATGCAATTCTGCATGGGCCTATATCATGTCTTGTTGACGCTGTTGTCATTTATCTCTGACAGGTAAAAAGATTACTCTCCGAGAATCAGTTGTTGTATTTATTCATCATCCACAGAACTTGAGAACTGTGAATATTTGAAGCCGCCAGATCCCAGAGTTTACCTTTGGGTAACTCTCTTCTCATGGGACTGAGGATCGGCAGAGGTTGTATGACAATATGGCGACATGATATTTTCCCCCCTAAAAGCTTTTTAACCAGGCATGGAATAGTGCACCATCAGATAAGTAACTATTTCAAAACCTCTAGAGTCAAAGGTGGGCTAGTGGTGGCTTTCCTTTAGGCGCTCTTGAAATTAAATGTCACGATGGGTCACTCGAAATTTCCACCGTTCGTTCCTGACCCTATCAAAAGTACACGTAGTACAAATCTGCCTTGTTCCCCATTGATCTACCCAGATGTTTTCCTTAATTAACGTTACAGCCTCACCGTTGGTTGTAAACTTTTCAAGCCGCTGCCTTGCTTCCGACCCATTAGTTCACATACACATTATGGAGCTCAAGTACTTTTTGTACCAATCCCCAGTGGATTAAAAAGTCCTAGCCGAAACATCGCAGCGGGTCGACGTTGATCTAACCGTTTCGGCTGTGGTAACTTTTAGGTTATGTTAGCGTGCGGCTGAATTGGGAAATCTATAGCGAAAGTTTGACCGAAATCGCTCGAGCTGAAAATAGCTGAACGATGCCGTCTTGGCTATGACCCCGAAAGAGCCTCATCTACATTCCGTATATATGTGCATGTAGTGTACAAGAGGTTTTAATCGAGTTGGAAAAACTGTAACTCAAAGACTCTTGCTTCATCTTTATCAATTAACAAACCATGGAGCCACACGTGATTGCTCTCCCAAAGTGGGTTTTTGTAGTTCGTATTCTGCAGGCTTTGTTGGCACTTATTGTTCTTGGGTTATCTGCGTATGGGATCTACTGGGTACCTTATAGTGTGAGTTTTAAATGTTTCCCAAAATACAAAACTTGAACTGACAATATGTATCTAGGCATGGTGCTTTGCACTTTATCAAAGTCTAGCGACTTTAATCATTGTTGGATATAACCTTCTGACTGTTCATGTCACTTCCTGCAAGGCAGCCTATAACTATTGGGCCGTACTTGGACTAGATATATACGCCATCATCTTCTGGCTTGCTTCCATGGCAGGACTGGCTGCCAAGCGCTCCGCTTTCAGAATTCCAACGTCAATAAATTCATGTTACAACGATGGGTATGGAGGCTTTTGCGTGAGAGATCTGGCAAAACGCGATGTTGCTACATATGGATACTTGAACATGCTGAGCGGTTCAGCCGTCGTCTCTGCGGTTGAGATGTGAGTTTCCAACTTCAAAGAGGCAACTAGAAGCAACAACTAACCACCAGCCAGGCTGCTCTTCATTGCAACTCTAGTAATCTTCTCCATACGTCTCCGTCGTTACCGTGCCGAGAAACTCACCACCTCACCCGTCACAAACGGTAAGCTTGAGGAGCAATCCGTTCCCATGAACACAGTGCAGTATCAACAACAACAACATTCCCAACAGCAATATGCTCCTCAGCAACAGCAACAATATGCTCCGCAGCAATACGGTTCACCTCTAGAAACACCATATGCTCCAACCCCACCACCTCAACAATCCTACTCTCCACCTATCCAACAACAACAATATCCTGCTCCAGCACAGCCATACCATCAAGCACCTGAGGTTGCCTCCCCGCCTGCGGAACATACTCAGGCTTATCATCAGGCGCCTGAGGTGGCACCTGTACAGAGTCCTAATACACCTAGTCACTACTAGATGGAAATCAGGAAGAAAATACGTATGTGGATCCTACAGGGGAGTTTTGGCGGATTATGCGACTTGAACTTTGCAGGTCACAGGTTTGAGAGCAATGATGCAGATATACCATGAATATAAAAGGGATTGGTGTTAATAGTTACGAAGACATAGAGAAACACTTAATGGCTTGCCAAATTTACAAAACATGCGCAGTCTAAAGTTTGTGATACCAAATATTTCTAAAAAATGCTCATTCTTATGTTTCTGTGCAGGAGAAAGTACTCATCCACGCCTTTCCTCCCTGACACAAAAATGCACTAGCCGAAGAAAATCCAAGCAAGATATGGAAGCGTCAAAGCGAAAAAAAAAGAGCCCGCGAGTGGAGAACGTAGCAATCCGGAAAGCTACATCAATATTCATGCATGTCGTATTCTGGTGGTGCCACCAGTGTTGTCACTCAATCACTGGTCGCTTCGCTTGTCAGCTGTCAGCAAACGCACAGAAAGCTCAGCCCTGAATCTAGCCGTGTATACCTGTGACACATTTCATCATCACCTGCTTCGTGTACCTCGCGTTGATCGCGTGGGTAGAAACTTGCCAAAATTTGAGGTCATTTCCCCGCTCGTTGTCACGTCGCACTCTCAAAGGGGTGATTTTGTTGTGAGCGCAGCCCCAAGAAAGTTCAAACTGATCCCTCGTCTCTACCAACTACCTACTCGGTAAGTAATAGAAGAAGAATTGCTGACCTACAAACGAAATGCTCGACTTGTAGTAGTCTCTTTGCTTTATCTTGTGTCTGTATCGAGAGGTCATGTACTAGGGAGTGGTTCTTGAGCCCGATAGCACTACTAGCGATATCTAATTAGTCATGAAAGCTGAATTAGTTATTGAATTCTTAGTTGCTGCCGTTAAGAAGGGGAATATGCCCTGAGATACGGACAAATTTTGATTGGTTTCCGATGAAAATCTCGGGTAGAGTAAACATTAATCGCTGTTGATATAAGTCAAAGCAGTATTGTTGTGTTATCCTCGGCTAAGATATTTGTAGTCTTTACCCTAGATAGCTAGATAAGACATACTAAATTCGGAGATCACCTCTGCCAAAACCCGTTATTGAACATCAACGCCTTTCTGTACTATTAATTTAGAACGCTCAAATCCTGACTACAAAGTTATACATGGTCTCGAATAACACAAACCGGTCTATTCGGCAAGCAAACATCCTTCCGATCCAGATGCTTGAAAATTGGTCCTTGAGGTCCGCCGGTCCACTTATGGAAACCCTTAAACTTCTCCTGCCCTTCGACCTCATCTCCATATTCTTGATCTCCCCATTGGCCTTGAAATTCCAGATAGTTGACAGGCGTATGGTCTTTCGCCGGTGTCAGTTTCTTTGTCTCCATGGAATATGTGTAGTAGTATGCGGAAAGGGTCGGATCCCAAAGGGGACCATATGACGTGTGATCATATGCAACACCTGCTGGGATCTGTTCATCTGGGAAATGTGAGTATGAAAATTAAAGGCAGAGAAGAGTCCATACCTTGGAGATGAAGGTCATGCTTTCCGGACTTTGCATAGTTGGCATGCGAACCCTTTGCGCTGAAGCCAATGGGCCGATCGCCAACCTTTTGAACTGCTGCATAGCTGTATGCCTCACCGTACTCGTGTTGAGAGTACCACACTGCAGTCGGTTTTCCATTCTCAAATCTCACCATATTGTGTTCCCTGGATCCTGTTAGCTATTATTATTCCTTTCAAGCATCTTGGTTCAGTACCAATCACCCAGATGGTTTCCAACTCGATGACCAAACCCAATTGGCCCTTCGTTGAAGGTATAGAAGTACATATAGAATGCATCCAAGATTCCATTTCCTTTGTCGACACAAATGATTACACAGCTGAATGCATCCTTAGTCTGTAATGTCTTCGTGTCGGGCTTCTTGCCGCCGAGGAATTTGGGGAGCTTTATGACGTTCTCAATGGAAGTAAGATAAATACTCTCACCCCCAAGTTCATTCAGTAAGTGCAAATTGTCTAGAGAAAGTGGCTTTGGTGCTCCTCTGACTGCAGTGAAATTGATGGTAGCATGTGTATTAACAACATGTGTGGCAATGTCACTAGGATAATAAATGTCTTCTTTATCAAGCGACACTAAAGGTGCTGCACACTGATGTTAGCCGTGGCCCAGAGAAAAGCTTGGGACGCGGAACATACCATACGTAAGAACATAACCAGGAATCGCCGTCTGGTTCAAGCTCTTCGCAACCTCCTTTGCAACTGCCACTGACTCTGCTGATATGGACAAAGTCACAGGGAGGCTTCCAAACCAGCTGGAAATTAGTAGGAGGGTGAAGAATATGGTCAATAAAATAAGCACCAGCTAAATGACACGTGACAAGTTAGCAAAAGCTCTGCATGTAATGTACGCTATTGACCTGACCTAACTAACCTTTATCCGTGACAGATTCTCTACGAACTGCCTGAGTTGAAGCGGTATCCAGCGCGTGACGAATCCGGGTCTGTCGTAGTCCTTGGATGCATAACGTCCGCTGTCGATGAATGCGTCCTCCTCTTCCATCTCCCCAAGTTCTACGTCATCTCGATCTTCCTCACGAGGCATTTCACACAGCACGCGTATATATTACAAAAAGAAGATAAAGCTATGAGTTTCAAGCAATTGACGGGATAGTCCAAAACGAACGTGGTTGAAGTTAAGATGGTTAAAAATCGAGGTGAGACGTGATCGACGAGGTGGTCCTTTCCGGATGCTCCACTTACGATTTCGGCTGTTAGCGAGCCAGATGATAGGGGTCGAGAGGAGCTGAAGTAAAGATTGTAACGGTAAAGTATCTTAGTAGATTGGTATTGCTGAGCCCCAGAGTGTAGCCAGGCAAGTCCTAGTAGAGATAGAGCCTGGGATGAGAATATTGTTGTAGCTAGGGTAAATTGAGGCTGATCGGGTATTCTTGGCTATGCTTACGTTGAACAACCATAGTAAATGCGTGAGATATAAGCTATTCAAAGCTCACTCACTAGTTGGTACACATAATCATAAGATATGGGTTTGTATGCTCTTAACCTGTAGGCATTAATTTACGTATAATCACGTGATGCTGGACTAGGCGTATGGCGAATAGTCATTCTTGACTTGGCCTACCAAGTCCGCAGTTGGATGTGAACTATGACTGCAGAGTAGAAAGAGAGCTATAGCGCTCTCAACAAGGAAAATTAACTCAACTAAACAAGTTCAATGGGCACAGTTGGATGTGGCTCCGCGTCGAACCGACTCCTTCTTTTGCATTCTACTGCGCTGGATTTCGTTTTGGCTTATGTCCTTGGGTTTGCAAGATTCAATATTATTGGATCCATTCTTTCCGTTAGCCAGGTGAAAAGTAATTGCTAAGCAATATATGGGACATATCTTTAGCCAATATTTGAATGCCAAATCTTGCACGTCATGTTTCACAATAGGTTGTTGTTTTGGTATACTACTTCACTAGAATGATTACTCACTTTTACTTCAGAGTTTGAAAGTTCAAGAAAAGATATGTGCAATATTGACTAGCAATCGTCCTCATATTGCTCCATTTCATCATGCGGGAGTTAGGTGCAGATAATGTAATCCATACTCTATTTCATCCAAATTTTCCCCAGTCACAAAGCAACCCCATTCGACCTTGTTAGATCTGAAGCCCATGTCTTCGCACTGTCACCAGTATCATGACTACAATCCTGCTATCCGCTTCACCTTGAGAATACTCCAGGGGTAAAAGAATTATGTTATAGCACCACTCATGCATCTGAACTAGGCATCAGATACTTCAATTGGGAAGCACCTTTCCTGGACGACGGGGGATTGTGAGGATGCTCTTATTTTCCCGGCATGCTGTTCATTCTGTGTAGTTTGGAGGCGTATTATTTCGACTAGGTAAGTGCGCTAGCTAGGGGAGACGCAGGTATGCTCTGCATGAGGGAAAAAGAAACCAGTAGATTGTTGCGCATCTCGCATTTGTTGTCATATTGTGGGGAAGTGCTGATTTTGTGAGAATGTTGGTTGTTGGCCGAGGAGTGTTATAAATTGAGTAACGAACGGGTATGTCTTACAACTGTTATGCAAACGCATTTACAATTGATGCTATCGAACCTTTTCAGGGAACATGTTCTATGCAAGCTCCTATTGTATTGTAGGTTGGGTAGAACCAAACTTGCATGGAATAATACAAAAGCCTCCTGAATATTTTGCATGGTGCTGAAATTTAAACCATGATGGCAAGTAAGGCCTCATCGGCGATTATTCGCACGCCTTGCTGATTTAAAAAAGTATTTTATAACATTGCTTTGCTATATGAGGGAATTTGTAGATATTGAAGCAGAAAACTCAAAAATTCAGCATTGTATTGACTACAGTGAGCGTTTTAAGCAGCTAAGGAGTGTCCATACACTAACCAAGGCCCCATTCACGTTGGTCGAAGGCACCTTTTCATTGTGGCCAGAGGAAAAAGGGAACCAAAATCACACATTTTCAGTGAGATTCAGTACCACATATATCTGTCACTAGCTGGGCCATCACTTCCTTGCCCCTGTTGCTCTCCCTGATTCTGCAGAGTTTGCTGGTTGTATGGGTTGTATTGTGAATATGAATTGTGCTGATTTTGTCCATATGAACCAGTCTGTTCAGAACCAATGTTATTCGCATATGGTCCAAACTGATTCTCATAACCATTTTGGACATAATTGCCCGGGCCTTGAAAGACGTATCCGCCACCAAGACTACGTCGAGGTATATGTCCTTGATTCACAGTGCCATTGCCAATCCCGTGGTTATTGTGATTGTAGTCGGACTGTTCATAGCCAATTTGAGGTGGGACCCTACTGTGGATTCCCATATGGTGAGCCTGCATTCGATCACGCTGACTCCAACGTTCGGCTGCTTGATTGTAGGGCGGATGGTAGTTAGGGTCAGGCTGGCCATAAGGATCCCAGATGGGGAACCCATGAAATGGAACAGCTTCCCCAGCAGGGGTGCCGTGTCCATAGCTGGCGATGTTGCCATTGATACCCGCGAGAGACCAAGCGAAGACAGCCACATCGCGGATGGCAGCCATGAGTGGGGCCTCTGCTTGTGCGTTTGGAGGAACGATTGGAGCATCGAAGCCGTGTTCGAAAGGATGTTGCGGGTTCGGCTGGTAGACATGAGGAAGAATTGGGTTTTCGCCCCAAGGTGCCGCGAAGATGCCGTTGGGCTCTTCGAAATTTGGTTGGACAGGTCGAGCATGACGGAGAATGACTACGAGGCCATCTGAGGTGCACGATACAACAGCCTCCAGCTCATAATCTTCATTCATCGGAGCGCGTCCATCGGTTCGAGGTGTTCTTCGGCTGTGGTTCTGAGGATCCGCAGCAACAGACGAGGTAGAAGAACGTGAGCCCTGTGAATGGTCAAAGACAGTAAGGTTGTTATTTCCGTTGCTGCTAGCTCCGGATGAATTGTAAGAACGGAGAGCTGGTGGGGATGCACTAGTGTAAATAGCTTGATCATCACCAGATGTTTCCTGCCCGCTGGAGCTGGAGGCAGGCATGGGGGCTGATGAGCGCCCTTCGCCAGACGGCTTAGAGTCAACATCCATCCGGTCGTTGAGCTCAACACCGCCATCCTCCGAGTCACTGCTTTGACTAGCATCACGCATAGCTTGCTCGTCGGCCATCTCTTCATGTCGACGAGGGTTGCGGTACCAAAAGCGAAGATAAGCAATAGAGTCGTTAGCCTTAGCACTCTCCAAGCATCGAATCGCGTCTGGCAAGCAATTCTCTTTGATACATTCATAGAAGCTCTTATCTTTGAACTCGTCCGGGGATACTCCAAGAATGCTTTCTACAGCATTGGTGGCGTACATGACGGTCAAGGTGCGGGTGAATCTATTTAGAATGAGAGCTGCTCGCGGCTCATTATGAGCTGGCTCAGCGGGTGCTCTGAACTTGGAGGAAAGATGCTCCAGCATGTGGTATCGAGGGTCTCGAGGAGATGAGGCAAACCTACGACGCACAGCTGGTGCATCTTCGGCACGACCTGCTCCGAATTAACTTCAGTTTCTGGCGGGAACAACAGATAACTTACGTCGACTCTTCTCGTCGCCTCGATAGATGCTAGTACAAGCAACCAAGACATCGTGTACAACAGAGAATACGCATTCACAGCTGACCCATTCCTGGTCTCGATTTTTGATCCGCGCATAGTGGAGAACGGCGGCCTTGTCCATTCTCACCCCCCGGCCATGGATCTTGCGAGCAAACGGGACCTCCTGAGGGTGGAAGTAATCGAAACATGATCGATTGATAACTTCGTTTGGGTGGTACCCTAAGATATCAACGATTGAATCAGAGGCATAGAGAATGTTGGCATCGGGAGTAAGGTCTGGCAGTAGATATTAGTATTGCACCTAATTTACGAAACTCGACGTTGGTCAAGACCCCACATTGTCCCAAGCTGATCAACGGCTGATGAAGAGTCGATAAGTGAGAGGAAATTTTTACACTGGGGAAGCGTAAGATAAGTGGAAGGGGGGTTAGAAATCAGAGGGTAGTGATGGAGAATCAACCCGAGAACAATGTAGGATCGCAGCCAGCATTTCCGACATGTCTTATCATGTCTTATCGAGGCTTATCAGATTTGAAAACCTTGTCAAATGCTCTACTTACTGTGGATGGTCATGAAAGTGGTCTCCATTGTGAAGAATCTGGCGTTTGTATCTCTAATAAGATGCTCAGTTCTTCAGCGGGCGGAGTGCGGCGGTCGTTGACCTGTGCGTGTTTTCGTTCAAATTGGTCAGAAGTTCGGAGAGTTGTAGTTACAGAATCAGATGCAGTGCGGTATGGCCGACGGTATAAATAGTATGGGGCAAACGAGGGGTAGGAAAGTGGCTGGAGAGCTGTGTCTTGACTTTCTCATGCCGGACGAGGATAATTGGAAACTAGAACCGTCAATTGCTTCACGGGCAGAACACGACGCACGGTAGCTTGGTAGCATGCGCTGCTCCGCGAGGATTCCGGCGTAGGTAGATCGCCGATTGCAAAATCGTTCCCCATAAAAGACGCTGGGAGAAACACAGGACAGAATAACGGGTGGCAATGGCGTTTAGCAATGTAAAACTCTCATTCGTGGGCCACCGAGTCAGATATGTGAGGTCCAGGTTATCATATCATATCATATCAGATAATGTCAGATCCGAATACCGCCAAACCCGGCTTTGACAATTCGTGCTGGTGCGTAAGTGATGTTGGTGATTGAATTTTTGGGGATGGATGTTCGAAAGTGGAGGGGCGACGAAGGCGGTGGCTGGATTAAGGCTGGCTTGCGAGCCGGTGCGGAAAAAAAACCATAAAAAGGAGCGCGGCAATGATCCGTGATCGACGTGGAGCGGGTTCGCGCTTGAACCTGACGCCACATATATTACGAAGTCCACCGGGTTAGAGAAAAGGGAACATGAATGGGAGGGGGGTATAAGATAAGGAAGAACATGAGGGCATTCCCAGCGAGTAGAGCGTTGCTTGATTGACTGATTGATTGACCGATAGGCTGGTTGTGGTATGTAATTTTGAGGTCTGTGCCCAATATGTGGTTACTGGGCATGGGATGCGAAGTGAAGGGAGGATTGCTGAACATGGCTGACCAAAGCTAATGGGTGTGAATGTGGGATAGGTGGAATATGGCTCAACGGGCGGTATTGTCGTTGGATTTAGACTTTTGGCTTCGGCATCACAACTGATGTGATGGGTAGGATTCAACAGGGTCAGGCCACTCCAGTGTAGTATCGGAATTGCAACATGATTGAACACATTGAATGAGGTGGCACGAACCGCGCGAGCGTGGATGCGGAGTTGATTGGAAATCAAAAGATTCTGTAACCGTTTTCATATAAAGTTATTTGTTTTCATTCCGTGGTGATAGGTCTTCCACCCTCCTTGACGTACGGCCACGAACATTGATTGCGCTTTTCTGGTGATTCACTTTGCGCCCACGTATTGGCGTTGTGATGTGTAATCTTGATGCTATTGCGATTTCCTTGGGATCATCTTCCAACGTGAATGGCGTGTAAAAAAAGGGAAGTTATGCCGACCTTGAGGCGCACACTCAAGCCAACCCGTTTTCCGGGCCCCCAACGTTGCACATACATGTGTGATCTCCCCCATCCATGCACAATGCCACGGCGAGGAGACAGGCCATATGTGTCACATGAGAACGCGGGTGTAACACTCTCATCCTGAGCATCTTCTGCCGGGGACCAACGTGGGCGTGGGTGATTCACCAACCCTTGACCCTCGACTCTGAATCCGTGCTTGGTGTCACGACAGTACTGAACATGGTCGGGCTGTAATTAACATTCGAAGCATGCCAAATTCATATCCCCGATTGGTCTCGGATATGAGATCGAAGATCAACTGCAGGTACTAGTGACCAAGTGAACGTCCATGATTGATCGAGAGACTAAGGCTTGGAGGAGTCAAGAGCGTACTGCGTAATCTGTGTTGCAGCGGGAGCAAAAAGCAAAAAGCAATTCGTAGTGACAACACTTTACACTGTGAACACTTTACCCGCTGTTCCATTGCGATGGGATCTTATAACACACCCTGGTCCAATACATCCTGCAACTATTGGCGTGGCTGCAACTTTCAATTCCTGTCGGAGCACATTCCACCCTAGTGTGATCTGAACTCTGACATGTCGATAGAGTTGAGTTGATTTTCACTGTTTGCATTGGCGGCACATTGGATCTGAAATGTTCATCGCTTACGTATGAAATCTAAGTAGGGAATTTAATATATAGAAACTCGGAAAAGCAGGAGGAGATGCGCTTGGCATGAGCCACAGCATTGGTGGGCTTCGGTACTTACCCGATAGATTGCCGGCTTGTTGACCCGAACCGATAACCTTCATTCTCCTCCATAGACCCCAACTGTAAGCCTTCAACCATCACCTCCAGGCTCTACCAATGACAACTGACTGTCCGTGAACTGAATCCATTCCTCGATTCACGCGTGAGCAAACCCACGAGAAGGTTTTGCTTTTCTTTTTGCGAGTAATACAGTCTGTGCGAGTAGCTAATTTCAGAGCGCTAGCCCACAACAGCCCAAGAAAGGGAAGCTTCATCGGCGATCCAGCTATAGATACAATCCACAGCTAGAGCATGCCATCTCGGGTGTAAGACTGCCATTCTCTCGAACTGTCATAGGGACCGTCGTGCTACCCTTCACTCGACTTTGCTGACTTTTCGTGGGCATGCTGAAAGCCAAGTCTTGGTAACAAGAAAGCGTGAATAGAACTCGGTCTTCAAGCCTGTCCATACTCAGCCGGTAGTCAATTGTCATCGTTATATACCTCCTTGGTTTGAGATCTTCTCAGAACGCGTTCTTATCGCTCAATCTAGATTTCAAGAGTTGAACTTGGAACCTAACCGATTTTCAGTACAGATCCTAGTATGGCGTTCAAATTCGGAGAAAAGCACGAATGGGAGCTCCCTCATCTAAGAGAATCACTCCAAGTACCGGTGAGCCCATGCCCGCAACCATTCCTGTCCAGGAGATGTCTCCGTTTCTGCGGTGGCTACCTGGCACAGCTCCTAATGGCTTTATAGGATGCAGGCGGTATGTCTTCCCTTCTATTTTCACCGCCGAAAGCTGATCTTATCAGACTTATGGTCTGTGAAATTCTATCCCTACACAAACCCCGGCGTTGATCCTATCTTTGCTGTTGTGGGAGGCAAGCATGTAAGAGAGTTTCCGTAAGCGTACGTGACCTTGCTCACGTGGTTTCTTAGATTCTTATATGCCGAGTACCAGCAAACAACAGAAATGTTGAAGTTATTAGAAGCGTTGTAGATGAGGAAGTCAGTACTTTTTCCCTCTCGGTTCTACTGCTGTGTATGCTGATTATCTGTAGACTGATGCGAATCATTTCGCGTGTGCGTGGACGAAAGACTTGGACAGTGGTGCACCTCTACTATGTGTAGCTGGACATACCGCAAAAATACTGATCATCAATGCTCTTACTGGAGAATTATTAAGGGTATGTTGCTTGCTGACATGGTTTATCTCTTGCTTACACACATAGACGTTGGCTGGACACGGTGGGGTAAGAGGTTGTATGAAAATAATGTGAAGCTCTTTCTGACGATCACTCCAGCCCATCAATGATCTGGCAATATCACCCATAAATCCTCAAATATTAGCATCTGGATCTGATGACCAGACAGTAAGGATCTGGACGCTAAAGCCAGATGACAAGAAGCAGCCATGTGCTGGCATTTTAGAAGGCGATGGTCACCGAGATACCATACAGTCGGTGGTATAGATTGCAGTCCCCTCATTTACCGTTCAGAAGCTGATATTGCAGGCATGGCATTCTACCGGGCGGTACTTACTATCTGGAGGCATTGATCGGCAGATAATTCTCGTAGGACAAGTGCTCTCCCTTTTGGTAAAATTCTAACATTATGATCAGTGGGTTCTTCCAGAATTTCCCGATGAGAACACAGGTACAGACAAGCCAACACGAATATTCTATCCCCATTTTTCAACCACTCAAGTACATATGTACATTGTAGATTGGCACGTCTATTTACCCCTAAGCTCTCTCGTGTATCTTCTAATACCCCTCAGCGTAACATTCCACAACGATCTCATCCTCTCCAAAGCAGAACGTGAAGGCAACATCGTTCTGTGGTCCATAACAGGCTTCTCATCCACCCACCCACCGCCCTCTCCACTCTCCGCCCCCACAGTTCGCGATCTTGACAACGACACCCGTTCCGCATTCTGTTCACCCACTCTTTCTAGTACCGAAATGTACACCCGACTCCTCCAGTTCTCCATCCCAGATACCGACGTCATGTTCATGCGATTCGGTTTCTTCCCAGGTCATGGAATTCCAGGTAGTGACGCCAATGCCCCCTTCCAAAAGTTCGGTGGCGGAAGGGGTGGACCCATTCTCGCCATGTGTAATTCGGCAAGCAAAATTTCATTCTGGGATTTCACCCGTTTAGAAGAACACAGCAAGTATCTTGAATCCGTCCAAGCCAATCCAGACTGCAAACGACCCGCTTTTCTCGTTCCCTTTAAATCACGGAATCGCGGCGGAAAGGCTACAAACCCCATTAACCGTCTGACAAGTGGTGGAGGTCGCGCTTCTCCCTCGGAGTCAGAGAAGAGTAGCACAATCACGGATTCTAGAATTTCAGGGAGTATGGAAGGAGAACACAAGATGACTGACGCGGAGAAGAGTAGGGAGATATGGACGAAGAGATACGGAATCGGGCGTCCGCAGATGGAGCTGGTACCGCATAAGGAGGAGGTGGTGAAAAATCTCAGTTTTGTGGGACGGCAGGTTGCTTGGAGTGTAGGAGGTGAATGGTGCGTTGTTGTGGGTAGCGCAGGGGTGATTACGGTATTAGAGAGATGGAACGGAAAGTGAGATATGGGATCTCATGGGTGTTATGCCACAGGTGAATCAGGGCGAGTCACTTGTTAATGGGGTCTGCATCTACGACTAAAAATACCATGCCTCTGAATTTTTATGCTACCATAGACTGGACTTATTACCTAATATCATTTGCTAGTAATCTGTCCGATTATCCAATTTTTCCAAGTATCAACCCGATTTTCCAATCTTCCAGACTGCTGATAATAAAAGCATACGCCAAAGTTTCCACCAGATTTGAAATGAGGTAGCCTATACATCGGTTGAAACGTCAAGTGATTGTTTAGGATCAGTCATTGAGTATATATTTCACTCCAGAGCTCATGTTTCCAAAATAGTTGGATAGAAACCAGTTAGACAACATTCATTCATTCATTCATTCCCTCTCAGTGATTACAATTTTACAGCGAAACCAAAAATAATGATTTGATTGTTTGATTGGCATACATGAGGACGTAATACAGGCGACAGATGTGTATTTTTAATTTATTAACTTTCCTTCTCCTGATGGACATTGGTTTGTCAAGTATTACTAAACATACAAAGCGTATGTGTGAATGGTGGCCTTTGGCTTTTTCGTTGTCACCTGTTTTCTTTATATTAGTTTTCTGTGATAAAAAAACAAGATCTTGTTGTTTCCTGCTTATTGTCGTTTGTTGTCAGTTTAGATGAGCGGCAGATAGCTTTCTCGGTAGTTATGCGACAGCAACCACACCCTAAACCGAACAACATTCACAACTGGCTCGAAGATATGGATGGAAATTCTAAGTCATATACCACATGTATTGAAGCTCACGCATCTCTTAAAGATATGGAGATAGGTTCTGGGAGTCTTCTACTGCCGTGTAGATAGAGGTTCACTTAATATTACCACCTGCAGAACTAGCACCAGCTCAGCGTATGATGAGCTTTCCACACAAGGTACTGTGATCGCTCTGCATCGCATAATGCGGGGAGAGCCCTAGGGTTATTTACGGTTTTACTTGGCAGCGTCAATAGCTGGTTGGGGTCTTTCATGGATGAATTCTGAATATATGATGTCGGCCCGGGGTTCTGGAGGCGACCACGGCAGATGGATTTGAAGAACTATCAGCACTGCAATGGTTCGTACCTATATAGCAGGTCGAGGATTACTCGAACTGCTCTCTTTCAGCCGTGTATCTCTTCCTCCAGAAGAATAGTTTGACTACCATCAAGTAAAGATGAAGTGGTTCTCTCTTGCTCTTGCGCTTGTGGCACCGACGCATGCCTATCTTCGATTTGGATGTGCAACATTAAGCGTCCAGCGACTTGATCCTCTTGTTGAGCCAGGAAAGGTTCCTTCGGCTCATTTACATCAAATCGTTGGAGGCAATGCCTTCAATGCCACCATGGACCCCAACGCGGGTGACATTGCCAACAAGGCTACATGCACCACATGTACTTTCACAGAGGACACATCAAACTACTGGACTGCAGTTCTGTATTTCAAGGCTCGAAATGGAACCTACAAACGTGTCTCGCAGTATCCGAACGCTCTTCTAGGTTCCTTAACGGGCGGCATGACTGTATATTATATCCAACAAGATTTCAATTCCAATGGGAATCAGAAGATCACATCATTCAAGCCAGTAAAGTCACTCTCTCTTCGGCGTACTACAAGAAGCTGATGAATATAGGGTTTTCGCATGACGGTCGGTAGCCCAACCACTTCATCTGGCACCAACCCTGGACTGAAATATACCTGTCTGAATGACATCAACACCAGATTCCCTGAGACTTCTGATTTTCCCAAAGCCCCTTGCAAGGCTGGTATCATGGCCATCCATCACTTCCCAGCTTGCTGGGATGGCAAGAACCTTGACAGTCCCAACCACCAGGACCACATGTACAACACCGGCAAAGGTGCTTTCCAGAACGCAGGGGCATGTCCAGCCTCCCACCCAGTCCGCATGCCCCAGGTCGCTTACGAGACTATGTGGGATACGCGGCCGTTTAACGACAAGTCCATCTGGCCTGCAGATGGCTCACAGCCGTTTGTCTGGAGCTACGATGACAGCAAGGGCTACGGCACCCACGGTGATTACCTGTTCGGCTGGAAGGGCGATGCACTTCAGAAGGCTATGGACCATACCGGCTTGATCAACGACGCAGCGCTGAAGACTCAGAGCGTTGCCAACGCCAACAAGTGCACCATCAAGACTACTGTTAATGACAACATCGACGGATGTAAGTACTCCCTAAAAACATGGAGACACACACGCTAATCTTAATGTCTGGCAGGGGTTAATAAGCTTCCGGGTATTGGCATGTAGATGTGTCGCTACTCATCGCCAGGAGAGAGATACATTCACATATATCTTGTTTTCAATTACCTTCATTGAACGGC
>Ga0247804_10000503_pt1 | contig 17953 bp, 16 predicted proteins | sample UWRJL029104C1_FD_181142 | JGI IMG/M metagenome (GOLD analysis project Ga0247804, IMG submission 181142) | Plant litter microbial communities from Arlington Agricultural Research Station in Wisconsin, United States - UWRJ-L029-104C-1 | ecosystem: Environmental > Terrestrial > Plant litter >...
CTGTCTATACCCCACCATCGCCTGCTCAAACCCCGCCAATTTACCCAAAAACGTCTGCAGATTCTCCGCCGTAATAGCTTCGAAATGCCGCCCGTAGCCCATTTTTTCAATCTCGGCCGCATTGAGCCACTGCTCGAACTGCCCCGGAATGGGCACCGCGCACACCGGCTTATGCAAATACACGGCCTCCGAAATCAGCGAAAAGCCGCCGTTGGTCACGATGGCGCGGGCGCTGGCCAAATCGGCAATGAACCCGGCCTCGCTGAAGGCCCGCAGCTGCACGTTGCCGTGGTCTTCCTCGCGGTTGAAACCGTAGACGCGAAACTCCTGCTGCGGCAGCTGCTGCAGAATATCCACCAGATTTTGCTGGTTGGTCGAGGTTTGGTACACCAGGATGTGGCTGCCCGCGCTGGGCTGGGCCGCCAGTATTTCGGGCCGGATGATGGGCGGCACCAGCGTGGTGCGCTTCTTGCGGATGGGCACCGGGAAAAAGCTGGTAATGAAATAGTGGCGGCTGCGCGGCAGCTTCAGCTTCACGATGCTTCTGGCCAGCCGGAAATTGCCCTGCTCGTCCGCCGGAATGGGCACGTTCAGCTCGGTGCGGTTGAGCACCTGCATGTTGTCGATACTGATAACGGGCAGGCCGTGCACCTTGGCGAAAAGGTAGGTGAAGGACTCAAAGTCGGAAATCACCACCTCGGGCTCGAAGCTGCGGAGCAGCTCGCGGTACTGGGCGAAGTTCACCTTGAGGTCTTCGGGCGCGTTGCGCAGCGTCAGCTTGGTCGTGCGGCTTTTGCTTACCGTCAGGCCTTTGTAGGCAATGTGGAAGCCGTGAATTTCGTGTACCCGGCCCGGGAAGGCGGCCGCCAGCATGGTGTAGGCCCGGCTGCTGCTCACCACGTACACATTGTGGCCCTGCGCCAGCAAGTGCCCGATTACCACCTTGCTGCGCGTAGCGTGGCCCATGCCTTCGCCCGGCACACCGTAGAGAATGTTCATGTAGAAGAAAACTAGAAATGTCCACAAAGAACGTCATCCTGAACATTACGCCCATTTCGGCCCGGTTTTCGTTTTGGGGGCTTCCGAATCCGTTTTTTTGCCTGATGAATATGCCCCGCCTCCTCCCCTACCGCCGCCAAACGCTTGGCTTATTCGCAGCCGCCAGCCTGCTGCTCGCCACTGGTTGCGCCGCGCCCCGCGCCATCACTACCAGCGGCAAGGTGACGCCGCTGCACGAGTTTCGGGCCGGCTACAACCAGGGCTACAACATTGCTACCGCTCCGCTGGCCAAAGCCGGCACCGCCCTGAAAGACGCCGCCCAGGCCGCCGCCAGCTCCTCCTCGGCCGGCGACTCGGTGCGCTACGACAGCAGCATTAAGAACCTGCAGGCCGCCGCCCTGGCCTACCTACTCGACCCCGTGCAGGGCAACGCCGACTTTTTCCTGCGCTACGGCGCCCTGCCCCGCCTCGACGTGGGCTACAAGTACGCCTTCGGCTCGCACGTTTTCGATGCCCAGTACCAGCTGCTCGGCCCCACCGGTACGCCTGAAAACCCCGGGCGCGGCGCCGGCACTGGCACCACCTACGCCAGCGTGGGTTTGCAGTTTGCCACCCAGCGGGCCAAGCTGCCCGGTTTTGCCTTTCTCGACAACATCAACTCGGTGCTCAACTTCTCGGCCAGCCGCAACGACCTCATTATTCCGCTCACCATCAGCCATTCCTTCGGGGCCGAGGAAGAGGCCGGGGCCTTCAGCTACGGCCTAGTATACGCCCACAGCTGGGTGAAATATGGCTTCGCGCCGGGCAACATCTACACCGATAACGGCCAGCTGCTGCCCGCCCTGCCCAACCAGCGCCGCAACTACTCCTCCTTCGGCGGCTTCGTCAATCTGAAGCTGGGCTACCGCTACGTGTATTTCGTGCCCGCGCTGTCGGTCTTTTATCAGAACTACGGCGACTACGCCCTGCTCAACGGCCAGAGCACCTCGCTCAGCGGGCTCACGGTGGTGCCCTCGCTGGGCGTGCAGCTGCGCCTGCCGGCCAAGTGGTAGCGCAGCAAAACCGGCTTGTTTGCCACAACCTCCTGCCGGGCAAAACCCCGGTGGGAGTTTTTTTTATGTCTGGCTAGTATCTTCACCTCTTTCCCCACCCGTTCATCATTCTTTTCACTTCCCATCTACTTGCTATGGAAGCTCCCAACCCTGATTTCATGCGCGAAGCTATTCGCCTCTCCATCGAGCAGATGCGGGCCGGCTCCGGCGGCCCCTTCGGCGCGGTGGTGGTGAAGGACGGGCAGATTATTGCCCGCGGCTTCAACCAGGTGACCAGCACCCACGACCCCACCTGCCACGCCGAAGTCGATGCCATCCGCAAGGCCTGCGCCGCGCTGGGCACCTTTCAGCTCGACGACTGCGACATCTACACCAGCTGCGAGCCCTGCCCCATGTGCCTGGGTGCCATCTACTGGGCCCGGCCGCGCCGGGTGTTCTACGGCAACACCAAGGCCGACGCGGCGGCTATCGGCTTCGATGACCAGTTTATTTACGAAGAGCTGGACCGGCCGATGAGCGAGCGGCAGCTCCCCATGACGCAGCTGCTGCGCGATGAATCGCTGGCCGGGTTCCGCGCCTGGACGGAGCTGGAGGGGAAGACGGAGTATTGATTTTTAGCTGTTAGCTTAAAGCTATTAGCTGTTAGCTCTCGTTGACAGCCAATAGCTAGCAGCTAGCAGCTCTAAGCTAACAGCTAAAAATATGATTGAATTCTACCTCAACAACGAGCTCATCCAAACCGCCGCTGCGCCCGGCAGCGCCCTGCTCGATTTCGTGCGCTACGACCAGCACCTCACCGGCACCAAAATTGGCTGCCGCGAGGGCGACTGCGGCGCCTGCACCGTGCTGGTGGGCGAGTTGGCCGCCGACGGCCACACCGTACACTACCAGAGCATGACCAGCTGCTGCACGCCGCTGGGCAATGCCCAGGGCAAGCACGTCGTCACGGTGGAGGGCATCAACCGGGCCAGCGGGCAGCTCACGCCGGTGCAGCAGGCCATTGTGGCCGAGGGCGGCTCGCAGTGCGGGTTCTGCACGGTGGGCTTCGTGATGGCGCTCACGGGCCACAGCCTGAGCGAGCAGCCCGCCACGCCGCCCAACACCCGCGCCGCCATGGACGGCAACATCTGCCGCTGCACCGGCTACAAAAGCCTGGAGCGCGCCGCCGAAACCCTCAGCCAGCAACTAGCAGAGCGCCCCGCCACCAACGCCCTGCCCTGGCTCAGTCAGCAGCAGTTTGTGCCCGAGTATTTCCAGGAAATACCGGCCCAGCTGGCCGCCCTGCAAGCCGAGACTCCTACCCTCCCACCCTCCTACCCTCCCACCCTGCTCGGCGGCGGCACCGACCTGCTGGTGCAGCGCCTGGCCGAGGTGCGGGCGCAGCCGGTGCAGCTGGTGTTCGACCAGCGCAGCCGGCGCGGCATCCGGCAGGAGGCGGGCGGGCGCGTGGTGCTGGGCGCCGCCACCACGGCCACGCATTTGCTGGAGTCGGAGCTATTGCGCGGGCTGCTGCCGGGCTGGGAAAACTTCCTGAAGCTGGTGTCGAGCACGCCCATCCGCAACATGGGCACCGTGGCGGGCAACTTCGTCAATGCCTCGCCCATCGGCGACCTCACCATCATGTTCCTGGCTCTGGGGGCCGAGCTGACGCTGACGGATGCTACCGGCACCGGGCGCCGCCTGCCGCTGCGCGACTTCTACACCGGCTACAAGCAGCTGGCCAAAGCGCCCGACGAGCAGCTCACCGAAATCAGCTTCGCCGCCCCACTGCCCGGCGAGGTTTTCCACTTCGAAAAAGTCTCCAAGCGCCAGTACCTCGACATTGCCAGCGTGAACTCGGCCGCCTGGCTGCGGGTCGAAAACGGCATTATCCAGGCGGCCCGCGTTTCGGCTGGCGGCGTGGGGCCGGTGCCGCTGCTGCTGCGCCGCACCAGCGCGTTTCTGGCGGGCCGCGAAGTATCGGCCGACACGCTGGCGGGAGCCAATGAGGTGATGCAAAGTGAAATCAGCCCGATTGCCGACGTGCGCGGCTCGGTAGAGTATAAGCGGCTCTTGCTGCGGCAGCTGCTGACGGCGCATTTGTTGCAGGTGGGGCTATAAGTTCAAAATCATGTTGCTTTTATTACTCGTAATTCCATGCGTTTCTCTGCTGACTCAATCTTCAAAAAAGGCAGTCTGCTCGGTTTGAGTGTGGCGCTTGCGGCCGGCTTGCTCTGGTGGAGCCTACCGCTTGCGATTACGCGCAGCACGGATATTGCGCGTGGAGAAGAGTTGAGCCACCGGCTGGAAGACTACTACACGCAGCATAAAACGATGCCCACCACCGACGACTGGCCGGTGCTCCGGCAGCTGGGTTTCACGGAGCGCGAGCTGGAAAGCGCTTACCCGCAGTACCGAAAAATCAACGACGTGACCTACGAGCTGATTTTTGTCGAAGGCTTCGACGGTCCTTACCTGATGTGGAATTCCAGTGAGCGGGAATGGAAAATGAGCCACTAATTTCTCAGCCACTTCCCAGCCATTATTCTTAAACGCCCCATGAACCACCTCGACCCCCAGCGCCATGTGCGCGGCGAATCGCAGTATCTCGACGATGTGCCCGTGCAGCAGGGCACGCTCTACGCGGCCGTATTTGAGAGCCCGCTGGCCCACGGCGTGCTCAATGGATTAGATATAACCGCCGCCCTGGCGGCGCCCGGCGTGGTGCGCATCCTCACGGCGGCCGACATTCCCGGCACCAACCAAATCGGCGGCATCGTGCCCGACGAGCCGCTGCTGGCCGAGGGCCACGTTCACTTCCGGGGGCAACCGGTGGCCTTGATTCTGGCCCGCAGCGAGGCGCAGGCCCTGGCAGCGCGGGCGCTCATCGTGGCCGACATCACGCCGCTGCCCATCATCACCGACCCGCGCGAGGCGGCGGCGCTGGGCGAGTTGATTGTGCCACCGCGCACTTTTAAGCTGGGCGACTCGGCCGCCGTCTTCGCTACCTGCGCCCACGTTTTTGAGGGCGTGGCCGAGAGCGGCGGGCAGGAGCATTTGTACATCGAAACGCAGGGCGCCTACGCCTTCCCGACGGAAATGGGCGGCGTGCGGATGATTTCCTCGACCCAGGGGCCGACGGCCGTGCAACGCCATACGGCCGTGGTGCTGGGTTTGGGCATGCACCAGGTGGAGGTGGACGTGACCCGCCTCGGCGGCGGCTTCGGCGGCAAGGAGGACCAGGCCACGCCCTGGGGCGCGCTAGCCGCGTTGGGCGCTTACTGCACCAAAAAGCCGGTGAAGCTGGTGCTCGACCGCCACGCCGACATGCGCATGACCGGCAAGCGCCACCCCTACTCCTCCGATTTCAAAATCGGCCTCGATACCGACCTCAAAATCGTGGCCTACGAGGCGACCTTTTACCAGAATGCGGGCGCGGCGGCCGACCTCTCGCCGGCCGTGATGGAGCGCACGCTCTTCCACGCCACCAACGCCTACTTCGTGCCCAACGTGACGGCCACCGCCTTCAGCTGCCGCACCAACCTGCCGCCCAATACGGCCTTCCGCGGCTTCGGCGGGCCGCAGGGGATGTTTGTCATTGAAGCGGCTATTACAAAGGCAGCGGAGGAATTGGGCGTGTCGCCGCAAGTCATTCAGCGGCGGAATTTATTGCGCGAAAACGATTTGTTTTCTTACCGCCAGCCGGCCGAGCTGTGCCACGCCGGGCAGGCCTGGGACACGGCCGCCGCGCACTACGATTTGCCCGCTATCCAGGCCGAAATTGCGGCCTTCAACCAGGCGCATAAGCTCCACAAAAAGGGCTTTGCCGTGATGCCAATCTGCTTCGGCATCAGCTTCACCAAGACGCCGATGAACCAGGCGCGGGCGCTGGTCCACATCTACTCCGATGGCTCGATGGGCATCAGCACGGGCGCGGTGGAAATGGGCCAGGGCGTGAACACCAAAATCGCGCAGGTGGCTGCCCGCACGCTGGGCATTTCGATTAGCCGCGTCAAAATCGAAACCACCAACACCACCCGCGTGGCCAACACCTCGCCCAGCGCCGCCAGCGCCACCGCCGACCTCAACGGCAAGGCCACCGAAATGGCCTGCCGCGCCCTGCGCGAGCGGCTGCTACGCCACGCCAGCACCGCCTACACGCTGAACTACGAAGGGCTCGAAATCCGCGACGAGCAGGTGCTGGCCGCCGGCATCGCGGCCGATACGAACTGGGAAAAGCTGGTGTCGTCGGCCTTCTGGCAGCGGGTGGCCCTCACCGAAAACGCCCACTACGCCACCCCCGATTTGCACTTCGACCCCGTGGTCAACCAGGGCTACCCCTTCGCCTACCACGTCTACGGCACGGCCCTCACTACCGTCACCGTCGATTGCCTGCGCGGCACCTACACCGTCGATGCCCTGCGCATTGCCCACGACTTCGGCCAGAGCTTCAACGAAGTCATTGACCGGGGCCAGATTGAAGGCGGCGCGGTGCAGGGCGTGGGCTGGATGACGCTGGAAGAAGTGAGCTATAACGCGGAAGGCCGCCTGCTCAGCAACTCGCTCAACAGCTACAAAATCCCCGACCTCTACGCCGCCCCGGCCGTGCTCGACGTGCATTTCCTCGACACGCCGGGCCACCCGCGCGCCATCCTGCGCTCGAAGGCCGTGGGCGAGCCACCGCTGATGTACGGCATCGGCGCCTACTTCGCGCTACGCGATGCGGTGCGGGCTTTCCGGCCGGCGGCGGCGCTGCCCTTCGTGGCCCCGATGACACCGGAGCGGGTGCTGCTGGGGCTGTATGCCGCAGCGCCAGTGACGGAGTAAACCCGCTGGTGCGCGTCTCTAACGCGTGCCGGTTGGCCTGGCGTCTCCAGACGCCCCGGGCGCGCGGCCTGGGCCGGTCGTTCTAATGGCGCGTCTGGAGACGCGAACCTGGTCGGCACGCGTCAGAGACGCGCGCCAGCAGATAAAACTCGCCCGCCAGGATAGCAAGTCCCGCCTGGCCGGTTAGCCGCCCCGCCTATGGATTTCCTGCTTTTCTGGCTGCTCAGCAGCGGCAGCTACGTGGCCCTGGTGGGGGGGCTGGCCCGCTGGCTGCCCGCCCGGGCCCACCCGCTACTGCGGGGGCTGCACTGGCTTAGCACGGGACTGGGCCTGCTGGCGGGCGGGGTGCCCCTGCTCACGCTGGGCCACTGGACCTTCCAATCGGTGCCCCTGTTCTGCGGGCTGGTGCTGGCCAGCGGCCTGTTGGCCGGCGTGTTCGGCGAGGGTCGCCCAACAAAAAACCACCCCGCCGAACGTTCGGCGGGGTGGCTTCACGCTTTATTCCGACCGGATAATTACCGCCCGCGCCGCCCTTCCAGGATGCGGTAGAACGAGCGGGTGTTGATTTCGTCGCGGGTGAGGCCGGTGGCTTCGATTTCCTCTTCCGAGATGGCGCCGCAATTCAGGGCCTTGAGGAAGAAGTTGAGCAAGCCCTGGCCGGTGGCAGCGTCGTCGAAGATGTCGCCGGTGAGGGTACTGATGGCGGCCCGCTCCACGAAGGTGCGCAGGCGGTGCACGGCCTCGTCGTAGCTGCCGAGGAAAAAGGCGTAGGTGGCGGCGTAGCGCATCGGCAACTGGGCGGGGTTGAGGTCCCAGCCCTGGTAGAGGCCGTTGATGAGCGAGTGGGTGGTGTGGTGAAAGGCCTGCCGCCAGGCGTTGTGGACGGATTCCTGGTTTTCGCGCAGCTGGGCGAAGGTCAGGTTGTCGCCCCGGTGCGGGCCGATGGGCATCACGTTGGTGGCGCCGTCGCTGAGGAAAATGCCGGTGCCGCCCAGCGCCACCTTGGTCATGTGGTGGGCAAAGTCGCACACCGGGTGCGCCATGGTCTGGTAGCGCGCCGTGATGCCGCAGGAGGCCGTGTAGTCGTAGGTGCCGAAGTGCGCCGCCACGCAGCGCCCCTCGCTGGCCCGGATGATGCGCATCAAGGGGTTGCGCCCCTCGTCGTCCATGATAATCTGGGTGGCTTCCACCATCGTTTCCATCTTCAGAGTACCGGGCGCCAGGCCGTTGGCCTTTTCCAGTAATTCGAAGAGGCGCACCATCGTCGTCATCTGCTCGGGGATGGTCACTTTGGGCAGCATCACCACGAAATTATCGGGCAATTTGCCGCCGGTTTCCTGCAGCAGCGTGCTCAGGAAAATGTCGAGCGTGCGCACGCCGCGCTGCTTCAAGTCTTCGGTAAACGGCTTGATGCGAATGCCGATGAAGGGCGACAGGGTGCCCTGCTCCATTCCTTTCGCCACCTCCCTGGCGGCGCGCACGGCCGTTTCGTCCTCCTCGGCATCGGGCCGGTTGCCGAAGCCATCCTCAAAATCGACGCGGAAATCCTCGACGGGCTCACGCTGCAGCTTCTGCACGATTTTATTGTACACGGAGTAGGCCAGCCAGGCGGTTTCGCCCTTGCGCGCGGCGGCGCTCAAGGCATCGAGCCTGGCGGTGAGGGCCTCAATATCGGCAATGCTGGTGGGCAGGTGCTCGTGGCCGGGCAGCTGCAGCACGCGGGCCAGCTCCACGAAGTTGGGGGCGTAGGTACGCAGGTTGTTGAGGGCGATGTCGCCCATCTTCACACAGGTGTCAGCCCTGAAGAGGTTGGCGCCGCCGTACACGGTGTGCACGGGCTGGCGGTCGGGCTTGTCGCCGGGGTAAGTCTGCTGGAAGCGGCGGTTGGCTTCGCCGAGCTGCTCAAGCAGGCGGCTGGTTTCGGTGGAAGGGAGGCTGAGGGTCATGTGGGAATTGGAAAATTGGAATAGGATGTGGCAGCACGCGCCACTTCACGAGCCCCGGTAGGTGGAATATCCGAACGGATTCAGAAGCAGCGGCACATGGTAGTGCTCGGCCGCCGTCACCGCGAAGCAGATTTCCACCACCGGGTAAAACGCTTTCACGCCCTGCCGCTCGAAGTACTCCTGCACCACGAAGGCCAGCTTGTAGATGCCCACCGCCAGCTGGGTGGTGGGCGGCAGCAGGTCACTGATGCGGCCGTCGGCGTTGGTCACGCCGTTGGCGAGGTCCTGCCAGCCGCTGTCGGTGGCCTGCAGCAGCAGTACGCTCACGCCGGCGGCCGGGCGGCCCAGGCTGGTATCGAGAATATGGGTGGTAATCTGGCTCATGGGGCAAGTAGTTTTTCCAGCCGCAGCCGGGTGATTTTATCCTGCTCGGTGGCAGCTTCGCGGATTTCGTCTTCGGGCTTATTCAGCAGGCGGGCTTGTAGCAGAGCGAGCATCTCGTCGGCCGTTTTGCCGGTGGCGAAGACGATGAAGATGTAGCCGAATTTCTGCTCGTACTCGGTGTTGCCGGCCGCCAGGGCCTGCAGGGTTTCCTCGGAAGCGGCCTGCACGCCGCCCTGCTCGCCGGCTGCCCACTGGGCGGTGCTGGCAAACTTCTGGCGCAGCGATTCCACGTCCTGCCCGATTTTGGGGTGGTGCGTGAAGGCCTCGCGCCAGTCGTCTTCCGGGAGGGCAAACCAGACGGTTTTGGCGTCGTCCATCAGCGTGTCGGCGTCGGGCACGGGAAATTTTTCGAGCATGCCGGTTACCCAGGCTTCGGCGCCGCAGCATTGGCGCAGGGCTTCGGCAAGGGCGAGCTTGGGGAGGGCGTTGAGTTGTTCGAGGGTCATGGTTGAACTGAGGAAAAAGGGACGTCATCCTGAGCCGCGCAGCGGCGAAAGGACCTCGCCCACTTCATTGTGGTAGTAATCATTTACCATTGCGACTGGCGCGGGCGAGGTCCTTTCGCCGCTGCGCGGCTCAGGATGACGTGCTGCTACACCGTCGTAAAAAACCGGTTCACGTTCTTATAATAAATGTACACCGACGGCTCCTTGCCCAGACTTGCCGCCCACTGCTGGCAGTACGGCGCCATCCAGATGGAGTCGCCGGCCTGCACCGGGTACCAATGATTATCCAGCATGTAGATGGCCTGGCCCTGCAAGTACAGCAGCCCGTGCTCCATGATGTGGGTTTCGACCATCGGCAGGCTGCCGCCCCGGTCGTAGGTGAAGATGTTCACGGCCATGTCGAAGCCCAGCTCGTTCGGCAGCAGCTCCTGGATGCGCAGGGCCTCGTCGTTCATGTACACGGGGGCTTTGCTATCGTCCTTTTCGCCCCACCGCACGCCCGGCGCGGCGTGGCCCGCCAGCGGCTCGTACACTTTGTGGAACGTCAGGAGTTGGGTGCCCGCCTCAGGCTGGCTAAAGGTGTAGTCCTGCCCGCCCGCCGGCACGTACACAAACTGGCCGGTGCTCAGGGTTTTTTCGGCGCCGCCCACGCTGGCCTGCACGCGGCCTTTCACCACGTAGAAGAAAATCTGTCCGGCCTCGGTGCGGCCCGTGAGCTGCCCGGCCGCGGTGAGGGTGACGATGGTCTGGGCCAGCCGGGCGCCCATCTGCTCGTTGATGATGACGTTGGTGGTGCAGCCGGTCCAGCCGGGCACATTGCTGTTGATGTAGCCATCGGGGGCAATGATGGCGTGGTTGGCCCGCACAACGGAGCGGGTGGCGGAGGGGAGAAGCATGTTTGGGTGGGTTTACTGTTTGGTTGTCTGGGCCAGGTGCTCGGCCCTGAAGCTGATGTCGATTTGCTTGTTACCAGGCCGGTAGCTTAGCACCGCTCCAGTTACCGTCTGACCAACGGCGGGGTAATTCACCTGGTGCCCCCCGGGCGGTGGAGGGGTGCCCCACGCGGGAGCATCGGCGAAGTTAGGAATCTCGGCCAGGCCAGTTACTCCCTCAAAGTCGGTTTTGACGAATACGCCAAATTGCGCCTGCTGCACCACTTCACCCGTCAGCAAGCTGCCCACAGGATAGCGGCGCTGTACTTCGGCCCAGTCGCTGGTTTCTGTAGCCAGCAGCTTTACGAATCCTTCCGCTACTTCAATAGCAACGGCAATATCGGGCAGTTCTGCATTTTCCAGCGGATTGTGACTGATGCCTTTGTAGCAGCGTACAAACAGCATCGTGGCCGGCGCTACTGTCGATATGGGTACCGCGTCGTGGCCGGCTCCACTCACTAATTTTACGACTTCATGCCCGGCCGCCGTGATGGCTTGCTGGAGCAACTGATTATACTTCCCGTAGCAATACACTGGTAGCGTCTGCTGCACAGCGTTCCAGGTCAGGTCAATCGTGCGACGCTCGGCGATGGCAGCAGCCATATGCTGCAAGGCTTTGTAAGCCGTTGCCAATTGCATAAGGTCAGCACTGCGCAAATCGAGGCTGCACGTTACCTCGCCGGGAATGACGTTGCTGGCGGCGTGCGCCACCTGCAATTTGCCCACCGTGGCCACGATATGCGCGTGGGCCTCACGCCCGAACTGCTCCACGGCCAGCACGAACTCGGCGGCGGCGGCCAGGGCATCCTGGCGCATGGTCATGGGCACGGTGCCGGCGTGGCCGGCCATGCCGCGCCAGGTCAGCTCCACGCGCTGCTGGCCGGCAATGGCCGTCACCAGCGCCACCGGCACCCGGTTTTCCCACAGCACCGGGCCCTGCTCGATGTGGGCCTCAAAGTAGCCCAGCCACTCCTCGGCGGGCAGGGCATCGGCGGCCAGCTGGGCGGGGTTGCCGCCGGCTTCGGCAATGGCCTGCGCCAGCGGGATGCCGGCGGCGTCGGTGCGGCTCAGCCAGCTGGTATCGAAGGAGCCGGCCAGCACTTTGCTGCCCAGGTAAGTGGTGTGGAAGCGCACGCCCTCCTCGTCGCTAAAGGCAATGAGCTCGACGTGAAACGGCAGCGCCACCTGCTGCCGGACAAGGTTTTCCAGCAAGTCCAGCCCCAGCAGCACTCCCAGCGGCCCGTCGAATTTACCCGCATTCACCACCGTATCGATGTGCGAGGCGATGACGAAGGTTTTGGCCCCGGGCTGCGCCGACGGCAGCCGCCCGCGCAGGTTGCCGATGGCATCGATGCGGGTAGCCAAGCCCGCCGCATCCATCCAGCTTTGCACGAGGTTGCGCCCGGCCACGAAGGCGGGCGTGCCGAAGGTGCGCGTCACGCCATCGGTGTCTTCGCTGATGGCGGCCAGCTTGTGGATGCGGTGCAGGACTTGGGTAGCGCGGGAGAGGTATTGGGTCATGAGCGGCTGGCGCTGGGTGTTGGGTGTTTGGGTGTTTGGGTGTTGGGTGTTGGGTATTGGGTTTTTGGTGTTGGGAGGAAGTGTTGATGCCAAATACCTAACACCGAAAACCCAACACCCAATACCTTTTTTAAAGCAGTTGCCCCTGGTTTAGCGCCCGAAACTCCGGCTTCCGATAAACCTCCTGCCCGTGCAGGAAGGTCTGCTCCACCACGCCGCGCAAGGTTTGCCCAAGGTAGGGCGACACCTTGTGGCGGTGGTGCAAATCAGCCTCCTGCACCACGAACTCCTGTTCGGCATCCAGCACCAGTAAGTCGGCATCGTAGCCGGGGGCAATCTGGCCTTTTCTATCCGCACAGCCGATGAGTTTGGCCGGGTTTTCACTCAGCCAGCGGGCTATATCTACCAGCGTGGCGCCGCGCCGCTGGGCGGCCGTCCACAGCACCGGCAGGGCCAGCTGCAGCGAGGCAATGCCGCCCCAGGCCGTGGCGAAATTGCCGCTGGCGAGTTGCTTGAGGTCGGGCGGCGCGGGCGAGTGGTCAGTAGCCACGAAGTCGATGATGCCGCTTTGCAGCGCCTGCCAGAGCTGCTCGTTATTGGCCCGCTCGCGGATGGGCGGCGCGCACTTGAACTGCGTCTGGCCTTCCTCTATTTCCTCGGCGTTGAAATACAGGTAGTGCTGCCCGGTTTCCACCGTCAGCGGCAGGCCCTGAGCTTTGGCTGCCGCGATGGGCGCAATGGAGTCGGCCGACGACAGATGCACGATGTGCGTGCGGCAGTTGGTTTCAGCGCAGAGGCGAATCATCAGCGCCACGGCCTCGTCTTCCCAGCTTTTAGGACGCGAAGCCAGGTAATTCGGGTACTGGCGCGAATCGCAGCGGCTGGCCCAGTCGTCGTCCGCGCTCAGCTCGCAATGCACCAGCAGCGGCAGGCCATGGCGGGCCAGCAGCGGCATTATCTGCCGCAGGTCGGCCTCGGTGGCGTTGGGAAAATCATCGATACCGGAGTGGGTCAGGAAGGCTTTAAAGCCCAGCACGCCGGCGGCAATCAGCCCTTCCACCTCGCCCGCATTGCCGGGCACGATGCCGCCCCAGAAACCCACGTTGGTGTGCAATTGACCGGCGGTGGCGGCGCGCTTGATTTCCAGATTAGCCACCGAAGTCGTGACCGGGGCCGAGTTCAGCGGCATATCCACCAGGGTGGTGAGGCCGCCGGCGAGCGCGGCGCGGGTGGCCGTGTCGAAGCCCTCCCAGTGGGTGCGGCCGGGCTCGTTGATGTGGACGTGCGGGTCGATAACGCCGGGCAGGATGGCCCGCTCGGCCACGTCCTGCACCGGGCAGGCCAGCGCGGCCTCGTAGGGCAGCACCTCGGCAATGCGGCCGTCGGCGAGCAGCAAAGTGGCGGGCCGCACGCCGTCGGGAAGCACCACGCGGCGGCTGCGAAGAGCAAAGGCTGACATGAACGAGAGGTTTTTGCGCTAAATTGGGGACCTTTTTCCGCAACCACCGGGGCGGCCGGCGTTGGGAAAAGATTGCAAAAGTCAGGAAACTCTTTGGTTCTTGCACGCTCCCACCCTGCCGCTCCCTATTTTATCCATGCTTCCCTTTCTAATTCCTTGCCTGCTGCTGGTCGTTCTTGGGCTGCTGCTGGGCATCATCTACGCCCTGCAGCGCTTCGCCCGTAGCCGCCCCGGCGGCGCCCCGCTCGGCGACGGCAGCTTCACCGTGCAGGGTTTTTCCTACGTCCTCATCCTGCTCACGGTGTGCTACGTGCTGGGCGTGGGCTACGTGTACCTGCGCGGCACGCCCTGGGAAGGCCACCTCATGGAGTGGCTCAACATCGTGGTGCGCCTGATGCACATCACCTTCGGCATCGCCTGGATTGGCGCCTCGTTCTACTTCGTGTTCCTCGAAAACGCCCTCAACCGCACCGACAACGTGCGCGACGAGCTGGCCGGCAACCTCTGGGCCGTGCACGGCGGCGGCTTCTACTACCTCGAAAAATACAAGCTGGCTCCCAAAGAGATACCCAAAAGCCTGCACTGGTTTAAGTACGAAGCCTACTTCACCTGGCTGTCGGGCTTCAGTCTGCTGTTCGTGGTGTATTACTTCAACGCCAGCTCCATGCTCATCGACCCCAAGGTGCTGGCCATGGCGCCGCTCACGGGCGTGGGTATCGGGGTGGGCTCGTTCGTGGTGGCCTGGCTGGTGTATGATGCGCTGTGCAAAACGGAGTTTGCCCGCAAAGGGCTGTGGTTTGCTGCCTTCGGACTGCTGGTAGCCACCGGCTTCGCCTATTTCTACTGCCAGGTATTCAGCGCTCGGGCGGCCTACATCCACTTCGGCGCCATGCTGGGCACGCTGATGGTGGGCAACGTGTTTTTCACCATCATCCCGGCCCAGAAGGCGATGGTAAAGGCCGCTACGCTCGGCCAGCCGCTCGACCCCACTCTGGGCAAAAACGCCCTGCTGCGCTCGCTGCACAACAACTACTTCACCCTGCCGGTGCTGTTCGTGATGGTCAGCAACCACTTCCCCAGCACCTTCAGCCACAGCCAGCCCTGGCTGGTGCTGGCCGCCATCACGCTGGGCACGGCCGGCATGAAGCACTGGCTCAACCTGCGCGAAAAGCACCTGCCCAGCACCTGGGTGCTGCCCGCCTCGGTGGGCCTGCTGCTGGCCGTGGCCTTCGTCACGGCTCCCAAAAACGACGCTGCCAGCACGCCCGCCTGCACCCAGCCGGTGAGCATGGCCCAGGTCACGCAAATCGTGCAGGCCCGCTGCGTGCGCTGCCACTCGGCCACGCCCACCGACGAGGTGTTCAAAACCGCACCCAACGGCGTGGTTTATGACTCGCCCGAAGACATCATTCGCCTCAAGGACAAAATTATGCAGCGCGTGGTCGTCACCAAAACGATGCCGCAGAACAATAAAACCGAGATGACGCAGGAGGAGCGCGACATTATTCGGTGCTGGATTGAGCAGGGCGGAATTAATTAATAATTATTAATTGAAAATTATTAATTAAAAAAATGCCTGCCCACTCCCGCGACCTACCCGTCTGGACCCTGGCTGCCGCCAGCCTCGGCACGGGCGTGCCCGTGGCGCTGCTGTGCGTGGTGCGCAGCGAAGGCAGCAGCCCCGGCCGCCAGGGCTTCAAAATGGCCGTGACGGCCAGCGCCGTAGCTGGTTCCATTGGCGGCGGCATCATGGAGCACAAGTGGGTGGAGCTGGCCCGCCAGCGCCTGCAAAACGCCGAAATAACGCCCCTGCTGCGCCCCCAGATTCACCGGCGCGAGGCGGCGGCCGACCGCTCGGGCATGATGTGCTCGGGCGAGCAGGAAGTGCTGCTGCTACCGCTCACGACGCTCGATTTATTCACGGTAACGGCTATTGAGCAGGCTCTGCAAACGCACATGCCCAGCGCGTTTGAGCTCAGCGCGGGCGGGCTGCGCCATACTGGCCCGGCGGGCTTTTCCGGTTTTTACGATTACACGCCCGGTCCCAGCTGGCGCTACCGCGAGCGGCTGGGCTTGCGCGACCAGCTCACAATAGTGGGCGGCGGCCACGTCAGCCTGGCCCTCTCGCGGGTGCTGGCCCAGCTCGATTTCGAGCTCACCGTGCTCGACGACCGTAGCGACCTGCCCACGCTGGATGCCAATACGTTTGCCCACCACCAGCGGCGCATCAGCTACGATAATATCCGGGCTGAAATTCCTGAAAACCCGCACCAGTACGTGGTGGTGATGACCGTGGGCTACCGTAGCGACGCCGTGGTGTTGCGCCAGCTGCTGGGCCGCCCCTACCGCTACCTCGGCGTGATGGGCAGCGCCGCCAAGGTAGCCGAGCTGCGCCGGGTTTTGCGGGAGGAGGGCTTTGCGGCTGAAGCGCTGGAACGTCTGCGCGGGCCTATTGGCGTAGCCATTAACAGCCGTACACCGGAAGAAATTGCCATTAGTGTGGCGGCGGAGCTGATTGGGGTGCGGAACTGTCATCCTGAGCGCAGCGAAGGAACTTATCAGGAGAGAAAGGAGCAGTAATCAATCGTTTCTGCGTGACAAGTTCCTCCGCTGCGCTCAGGATGACAGGTTTACTGCCGCTCCTGCGGGTTAGCCAGGAAGCCTTGGGTAAACACCCGGTACCGGTCGAAAATAGAGCGCACCGAGCGACGCATTACTACCTCGGCCAAAGCATTATCGGGCACTTCCACACCCGAGGCGTAACCGTTCCAGACGGCGCGCTGGCTGCGGGCATCTACCAGCGTAATCAGCAGAGTACCATTGGTGAGCAGCACCCGCGTGGGGCGGTAGCTTTCGTGCTCACTGTTTTCATCGGCATCTTCTTTTTGCACCACGCCATTGGCTACCCAGTCCTGAATATCGGGCTGGTCGTAGCCGCGCATCCGCATCGTGCCCTCGAAGAGGCGGTAGCTGATGAGCAAATCGGGGCGGCGGGTGGCGGGGTGGTAGCCCTGCTGCCGCAGACGCGTGTTGATGGCTTCGCGCAGCATAGCCGACAGGTGCGTGGTATCGCCGGCCTGGCTGGGCTCGTGCATGAAATCGTAGGTTTTGTAGTAGCGAAAATCGCCGCTGTAGCTGTAATCCGATTCGATGCGCGACTCGTGCAGCGTGAAGCAGCCGCCGAGCATGGGCAATAACAAAGTGAAACCGAGTAAGCGTAATGGGTTTTTCATAAAAATGCGCAGCAGTTAAATCAGAGCTAATAATACCAGCATTAGCGGCTTACAGTTACGCAGCCCGCGAAAAATCATACTGCTTTTCGAGTAAAAACCTGTTTCCAGCATCCGGAGCGCGGTATTTATGCCACATAGTACTACTACGCCAATCGGAAGTCAATCGGATTTTGGTTGCCTGACGGGGCGGATTGGGCTTCTGTTACCAGCCCGGCTTTTACTGGCCTGAATTTACGAAGCTTAGCGCTAACGGCGCGTCTGCACCGGTCTGCCGCCTGGGGCGGCAGACCGGTCGCCCAAACACCCTGTTGCTACTGATACCCCGCCGCCTGCAGTTGAAATAATTCCGCATAGCGCCCACCCTTCGCCAGCAACTCTACGTGGCTCCCGATTTCCACAAACTGCCCGTTTTCAATCACCAGAATGCGGTCGGCCATACGCACGGTACTGAAACGGTGGCTGATGAGTACGGCCGTCTTGCCCCGCGTCAGCTCGTTGAAGCGCTGGAATACCTCATATTCGGCGCGGGCGTCGAGGGCGGCAGTGGGCTCGTCGAGGATGAGCAATTGGGCGTCGCGCATGTAGGCGCGGCCGAGGGCGATTTTCTGCCACTCACCGCCGCTCAGGTCCACGCCGCCGTTGAAGCGGCGGCCAATCATCTGCTCGTAACCCAGTGGTAGCTTGGCGATGACGGTATCGGCCAGGCTTTGGTGGGCGGCGTCTTCGATGCGGGTTTGGTTGTTCCGCTCGCTGATGCGGCCCACGGCCAGGTTTTGGCCGGCGGGTAGCTGGAAGCGCACAAAATCCTGGAAGATGACGCCGATTTCCTGACGCAGCTCGGCGGGGTCGTACTCGCGCAGGTCGTGGCCGTCGAGCAGGATGCGGCCTTCGGCAGGGTCGTAGAGACGGGCCAGCAGCTTGACCAGCGTGGTTTTACCGGCGCCGTTTTCGCCCACCAGCGCCAGCTTTTCGCCGGCCTGTAGCGTGAACGACAGGTTGCGAATGGCCCATTTTGTACCATTTTTATACTGAAACCCGACGTTCTCAAACTCGAAGCCCAGCTTTATCGGGCGGGGGAAAGGGCGCACCGGCGCGCCCTCGGCGGGCCGGATGAT
>Ga0247804_10000504_pt1 | contig 17944 bp, 17 predicted proteins | sample UWRJL029104C1_FD_181142 | JGI IMG/M metagenome (GOLD analysis project Ga0247804, IMG submission 181142) | Plant litter microbial communities from Arlington Agricultural Research Station in Wisconsin, United States - UWRJ-L029-104C-1 | ecosystem: Environmental > Terrestrial > Plant litter >...
GGCCGGGAAGCTACCGTCCAACCGACGACGACCAGCGTTATTTCCAGATTATCGGCGGTGATTACCGGTTGCTGGCCAATACCGAATTGCGTATACCCATTACCGGTATCTTCGGCGGTGCGGTGTTCGTAGATGCAGGTAATATCTGGACGAAAGACACGATCTCCTTCGGTCCCAAAGCCAAGCTCACTAAAAACTTCCTCAATGAAGTAGCCATTTCCGGCGGTGTAGGATTAAGAGTGGACGTGAACATCCTGCTCATCCGCCTCGACCTTGGCATTCCCTTACGCAAACCTTACGAAGGCGGCGGTTTCAACAAATTTGAATTCGGTGACCGCGTGTGGCGGAGGGAGAATTTGATATTGAATATTGCGATCGGGTATCCTTTTTAAATGTTAGAGGGGAGATGGAAAATTTTTTAAGACAATATTTCCTTACTCATTGATCCCGTACTTCTTAAAAATATGGGCTGAGATTTTATCTCAGCCCATTGTATAAGTATAACTGTTCCCGGAATTAACCTGGCAACTTATTTTGCTCATCTCTTTTCAATTGCCTTTTCAGATAGTCTCTTTTTATTTTTTTGAAGCCACCCAGTAAGCGGATCAATACAACGGTCATTGAGATTGCGATCAGCAACTGGATAAGGATTTCCCTGGCTTCGAAATTGAAAACGAAACCTATGAACAAAACAATAAGTATGGAAAAGGCAAAATTTACTGTCCAAAAGACCCGGCCGGAACTTATATAAAAGCCGTTAAATGATTTCATAGCTCAATACATTAACTACCAAAAATTCCAAAACATAATAATCGAAGCGCCGAATGTCCTGCGGCACCAGCCAGGCCACAGGCAACTGCACCGGCAGGTCCGCCAGCCGCAAAAAATCCAACACGACCCCATTGGATTGCGCCGCTGGCATCAGCATAGGCAACGCCGCCCCAGGGAACAGAGGCTTTTTGGCCTACAGTTGGCTTGCCGCAGTGCTGCCTGATATCGCTGGTAAGCCTTTCCAGGTTTTCTTTCCAAAAGAACGAAGAACTCCTGCAGATAGTAGCTGTTACCTGGATAACCCTTTTCTCATCTTCATCAGCCAGGCCATTTGCGCTTTCGATAACCTGCTCGATCTTTTCAGAGAAAACAGTTTCGGTAGATTTCCCTGTTTCAAATTCCTGGAACGCGTTTTCTATGTCACAACTCAACGCACTAGCTTCTTCGGATATTTCGAAATTTGTTTCACAAAAATCAATATCATCAAAACTTTTTGCCTGCTCGATCGAGTTGATCCTGATTTCAGATATCAAACCCTTACTTTCCAAAAATTCTTCAAGATAACCTGATAATTTTTCCCTGAAATCTTCATTGTCGTCCGGGCAACTTCCTTCTTCAACGATCCTTTTTACAACGAACTCCATAGCATCGTTGTGTATAGCTGCTACTTCGTCTAAACTCATTGCATTAAAATCATATTCGCCTGTTGATTTTAATGATTCCAATTCGAGTGGCAGTGAAGAACCTCTTCCTAAAAGGTTACGTGATGATTTCCCGGCGGTAGGGGCCTGCCCGGTTTCTTTTTGATCGATTTCGGTTTTGCTGCAGGAAATAAATGTTAATACAAATAAATACAAAATCAGCCTTTTCATTTTCATAGTCTTTTTGGTGCCGAATTGGGATATCCCTTCTGTAGTTCGACTTGCTACATCTTACCTTGCTTTTTAGGGAAAGCTGTCAGACATTTAAAACCCGGCTAAATCGTACTGGCTTTCTTATTCTTCGCAAGTCATTTTGTAAGGCTCCTGTTGTCCTGTATTGACTTTTGTAGTCAGGCGTTCAGCATTCTTTTGCCATCACAATATTATAAGAACTTGAAAATATACTCAAATTTTTATATGCGTTGATTTCCAATATTTTAGTATTCCTGTTTTCATAATTCACAGGGTTAAAAAGTTAAAACCTGCATTGTTGAATGGATAGAAAAGGGCGAAAATATGTACCTCATTAAAGTTTACTTAGCGCTGTTGAAGCGTGCAGGGAAACATAACGACAAAGAAAGCCGGGTCCTATTTCAACCCCAGCTTATCTATCTTATTCCCGATGAATATCTCTTTCATTTGCTGTTCCAAAACATCGAAATCGGCTTTGTAAACTTTACGCGTGAAGTTGCCGTGCTGTAATAAATGTATCTCGTCGCAGATTTCACTGAGAGTAGAAAATATATGGGATGAAATGATCAATATTTTGCCCGATGCTTTCAGGCGTTTTATGATGGCGGTGATGAGGATATTGCTTTGTATGTCGACGCCGTTAAAAGGCTCATCGAGTATGAAGTATTGGTTCTCCTGCGCCAGGATTGCCGCCAGGGCGAGTTTCTTTTTCATGCCGGTTGAGTAGGTAATGGCATACCGGTCGAGGGGCAGGTCAAAAATATTCTTATCGTCAATATTCCCCGGGTCTTTGCTCCTTGCATTGCAGAGCAACCGTATGTACTCGCGCCCTGTTATTTTCGAAAAGTAAAAAGGTTCCGTTTGTAAATAACCGGTATGATCTTTCAGGGGTTGCAGGCCGGCTGTAATGGTTCCGCTGTGTTGTTCTATGCCCGTAATGCATTTGAACAAAGTGGTTTTGCCTGCACCGTTCTCGCCCACAATACCATATACTTTCCCTTGCTCAAATTTTATATTGATGTTGGATAGCACCTGCTTTGCGCCGTATGATTTCGATAGCTTTTCGATATGGATCATCCCAATATTACCTTTAAGCGTTTAACGGATTGGAAATAAAAAAAAGGGATCAGTGCCAAAAACAACGGTGGTACCACCAGGGCCGTAGCAAATAATATGGCCTGTGGCAAATTAATTTTTTCCGGGTACGAAGTATATTTTGCCAGTATCATCATTGCAAGGTAACAATAACCCAACAGCTGGAAAATAACAATGGATGCGATGTGTGCGCGGAAGAAAATGAGCAGGGATAGTGTAACAGGCAGCGATAAGAGCGAGGAAAATACCACGGCTGTTTTTATTTTATCCAAAAGGAAAGCGCCTGCTTTTAGTTTGTGTATCCACACAAAATATTCATTTTCCGGTTCCGTATAAAAGGTAAGGCAAAGCCCGAAAATACCCATCAGTGAAAAGATGCCCAGGTTAAAATTCTGGTAGATCAGCGACATGGCGGTTAAAAAATAAGCCAATAAAAAAACACCTGCCCAGGTCCTGAAACCAACTATGAACTCGAAAGGTTTTTGATAAAAAGGAGTAGATAAAGTGAAAGAAAACGATCTTTTTGTATTGATAAAGATCATTGCTGATGAAAACATGATCAATACCAGCGCCATGCCCGGCTCTTTTTTAAAACAAAGGAACAGCAGGAAAGGTAGAACGGTTAGCGAATTTTCTAAAAGCCGGGTTGTGAAATAATGCACTTTTGAAAAAGTGAGTTTCAGGAAGTCATTTCGCCTGGCCTCGCTGTGTTTAAATGCCAGGCTCAACGCAAGCAGCATATAAGCATAACCTGCATACACCGTCCTGGTAAAGAGGTAAAAAGATAGGGTGTAAAAGGCCGCAGTAGCAACAACAATGCTTAACCAGGGATGGAGCCCGAAACCGGTTAAATGCCTTTTCAGCATTGTAAACTGCAGGGCAAAATAATGTTGAAATATCATCATGAAGATGTAAACTGGTTAGTGGCAAAAAACGAAGCTACATAAAAAAGCCGCCGGTTAAAAACCAACGGCCAATCATTTCTAATACTGATTTCTCATTATTTCATCGACTCCTCGAAACTCCTGATCTTATTGTATAAGGTCTTCCGGTCGATCTTTAATTTTTCGGCCGCTTTTGTTTTATTGAAATTAACTTCTTTCAATACATTCATGATGGCTTCGTATTCGGAGCGCGTGGTCGCGTCTTTGAGACTCAATTCCTTCTTTTCGCCGGGCGGCATTTCAGGTGCTGTTGTTTCGGCAGTATAGGCCGTGGATGTTTCCACGGCAGGTTTGTCGCTGAAAGCACCGCCACCGGTGATATCCCAGGGGAGCGTTTTGGCGGATATCCTGCCGGAGTTGGTAAGCAATACCGAGCGGCGCACCACGTTCCTGAATTCACGCAGGTTGCCCGGCCAAGAATAATTTACGAACATGTCCATCACTTCCTTGTCGAAGCCTTCTATATTTTTACCGAGTTCATTTTTTGTTTTGTTGAGGAAGAATTCCGCGAATAATGGAATATCGGTCTTCCTGTTGCGCAGCGCAGGCAGGTTGATGGAAAATTCGTTGAAACGGTGGTAAAGATCTTCCCTGAACTTTCCTTTGCGGTAGGCTTCCTGGAGGTTCTCGTTGGAAGCTACGAGTATTCGGATATCGAGCGGCATTTCCTTGGTGCCGCCGACCCGCTTGAATTTTCTTTCCTGTATCACACGCAGCAGCGATGCCTGTATTTCGTACGAAAGATTGGCTACTTCATCCAGGAAAAGGGTGCCGCCGTTGGCCAGTTCAAAATGTCCTTCCTTATCGCTGAGGGCGCCGGTAAAAGCGCCTTTCATGTGGCCGAACAATTCACTGCCCGATAATTCCTTGGAAAGTGTTCCGCAATCCACCGCCACGAAGGGTTTGTCTTTGCGGTTGCTCATGTCGTGTATCGTTTTCGCGATCACTTCCTTACCGGTACCGCTTTCACCATATAAAATGATGCTGTAATCGGTAGGCGCCACGATCTCTATCTGGCGGTACAATTCCTTGGTGGTTTCGGCCTCGCCTACTAAAAAGTCGGTGCTGGAGCCGGCAGCTTTTTTAGTGCCTTTGGGTGCATTGCTTACCATGCCCTGCCCGCCTTCGCCGGCTTCGTTTTGTTTGAGCGCGGTACTCAATACATTCAATACTTCTTCTGGGATAAGGGGCTTGGTGATGTAATCGTAAGCGCCGGATTTGATGACTTCCACGGCCGTCTTAATGTCTGAATAACCGGTAATGATGAGAAAGATCACTTCAGGCGCAATGGCTTTGATCTCTAAAAGCACGTCTTTACCTTCTTTATCGCCGAGTCGGTAATCGCAGATTACGATGTCGAACTTATCTTCTTTGAATTTTGCTATGCCTTTGCCGCCTGTATGGGCCATGTCGACGTCGTACCCGTTGCGGGTGAGAAAACGGGATAACAGGAAACAAATGTCAAGATCATCGTCAATGATGAGTATCTTTTTTTTCATACGTCGGTAATTTTCTTCAGATTGTTAAGTAGGGGGTTACCTGTCCGGACCTCAAAAATGGCTAAACAGTAAATCCTATTATAGAAAAGTTATGCCAAATTTTCCTCATTATAAAAAATGAATGCTTTGAAAGTCAAATGAATAGCAAACTGGAAAATTAAATTCAAGATTTACATAATAGCAAGGCCGTCTGGCAGTATAATTGCGGGATTATCACAAATTTGTAAAAATAAACGCTCTATAACCTGCTTCTTACATTGAAAGTTTTAATAATAGACGACGAACCTGACATCTGTTACCTGTTAAGCAGTATTCTCAGGCAAAAGCAAATGCAGGCAGATTTTGTAAATTCGCTCACAGAAGCAAGGACAGCGCTGGGCGTGCACAATCCGCAACTTGTTTTCCTGGACAACCACCTGCCCGATGGCCGGGGTATCGACTTCATCAGCGATATTAAAAAACAAGGTAGCCATACCAAAGTGATTATGATCACGGCGCACGATACCATGGACGACCGCAGGAGCGCCATAGAACGGGGCGTCGATGGCTTTATAGGCAAGCCTTTTACAAGAGAAGCCATCTTTAACGTGATCGATAAACTATTGGCATAGAATTTAATTCCCGCCCCGTAGATTTTTTTCCCCGTTATTGGTTGTATTGTGGTAACTGATTCCCCCAGTTGTTTAATGCACTACGGTACAACATTGTTTTTAAAACTGGCTTAGTTTTTACTGGCTTACTATCAACTCTTAACAACAAAAAAACCAAATATGGGAAACCTTTTATACCTCATCGCAGTGATCTTAATTATAGCCTGGGCAATTGGATTCGTCGGGTACCAAGCTTCCGGCCTCATCCACATTTTACTGGTGATCGCAATTATAGCGGTACTATTGAGGGTTATCCGCAGGAATGCATAACTTCATTTCTTAATCTTTAAAAAACCACTATGAAAACAGCGCAACTTAACCAGGATTGGTTGATCGTCCGGCGTACCCTGTTACAAGGTGCTACGGACATGCAGGCCGGGTCTGCCGGTTATGAACACCAAAAAGATGAACAGCTTTTATCTTTCCTTTCAAAGGAAGATAAAACATTTGAACATGAACTTGAAAACCTCTGTGCGGATAGCCGCAACAACCTCTCCTGAAACCACACGTGACCTCATTAAAATGCCGGTGCTTTAATAAGCCCGGCTTTTTTATTTTTCCTGCAAATGATCCGGGGATCAACTGTCCAAGACAATGGTAAACGTAGTACCAACGCCTGGCTCGCTTTCTACCGAAATATTTCCTTTGTGATTGAGGATGATGTTTTGCGTATTGGTCAATCCAAGCCCGGTACCCTTTTCCTTATTCGTGAAAAAGGGCTCGAATAATTTGGAAAGCGATTCCCTGTTCATGCCAATACCGTTGTCCTTTATGCTGATGTAGCATTTATTATTCCTGCAATCCGTTTTAATGGTGAGGATCCCTTCGCCGGGTTTCATCGCTTCAATGGCGTTAACGATGATGTTGAGGAAGGCGATCTTCATCTTATCCTTATCTACATTTATCTCACCAACGCCGGTGCTGAATTCTTTCTTCAGGGTGATGCCATTAAGTTCTATCCTGTCTTTTGCGTTTTCCAGTGTTTCATTCAGCAAATCGTTCAGCGGGGTGCGGGCGAATTGTAATTCGGAATACTTGGTGGCGTTCAACAGGTCGGACACCAGTTGGTTAATGCGGTCGCCGTTCCGCTTGATCATGTTCAGCAGCAAAGTGCCTTCGTCATTTTCCTGTACCATGTCCCGCAGTTGTTCCGTGGCCAGGCTGATGTTGGTAAGCGGGTTGCGTACTTCGTGCGCGATGGTGCGGGAGATGCGGCCGGTAGCGGCAAATTTTTCAATGAGCTTCAGTTCGGTCAGTTGTTTATTGGCCTCATCCAGTTCCCCGATCCGCGATTCCAGTTGCAGGCGGTATTGCAACGCTTTTTCATCGGCTTCGCGCCTCGATTTATTTTCGGTGGTATATGTGATGAGAGAATAGATGCTTAATAAAACAGCTATAATAAGCGAAGCGATGTTGATGGTGTTGATGGATGTGTGGTAAGCGGTCAGGTCTTCCATTCTTTTTTCCATGAGCGCCCCTTCGTAATACTGCATTTCCCGTGCCTTCCTTTTGATGGCTTCCATTTTTTCGCGGGCGCCGGCTGCTGCTGATCTTACCGTATCTGTAATGTTGCCGCCGGAATTATCTAGTTGCGTTGCGATCCTGTCCAGTATTGCAAATCTTTCCTTTACCAATCCTTCCAGCGAATCCATGTGCTGCACCTGTGTGTCGCTATCGATGATCAGTTCCCTGGCCTTGCTGATGGAAGAATCAATGCGTACCAGTCCTACCAGGTAAGCCTCGCGGTAGCTGCTGTCTTTTAAAATAATAAAGCCGCGGTAATTGGATTCGGCCTCCTTTACATTTGAAACCAGTTCCTCCAGTTTGTTGATCACCTTATCCTTGTGATTGATCACCGCCGTTTGTTTGAACATCTGGCTGGTGGTAAAAAAAAGTAAGATGTAAGACAATAGCAGCAGGAGGAAGGCTGTGAGGTAACCTACCCGTATTTTTTTGTCGATGATGTATTTCATGTAAGGATGGTATTATTGATCTGCCCGGTATCCATTTACACATAAGCCCGATGAAGTTAATAAAATAAGTAGTTGGTAAATTATTCCCGGGCTTTTTGTTTTCACCGCTAGTTGGCACGGGGATTTACAACCCTGTTGTGGTCCACTACCATTTTTTGAAGGATGTTCCTGGCGCGGCAGTATTGCGATTTGCTGGTATTGCAGGAAATGCCCAGCTTTTCCGCGATCTGCTCATGTGAATAACCTTCTACCGCGCGCAGGTAAAAAACGATCTTGTAACCGCGACTTAATTTTTCGGTAATGCAACGGAGATCTTTTTCCAGCAACTTGTCTATGGGGTTCTTATGCTCGGCCATAAAATCTTCCAGCCCTTCGCAGGAAACGTGCAGGCTGCTTTGGCGGGAATAGGAAATGGCGGTATTCACCATGATCTTGCGCATCCACCCCTCAAAAGAACCTTCGTTGCGGTATTTTTGCAGGTTGCGGAATATTTTGATGAAGCCTTCCTGTAAAATATCGCGGGCATCATTTTTATTCTTCGCGTAATTCAGGCATACGCCATACATCTTATCTGCGTAAAGATTGTACAACTTACTGGTGGCTTTGTGGTCTCCAAGTAAACAGTTATTGATCAGCGGCTCGGTAATATTAACAGGCATACGTAGTTTTTAAAATCTTATTTTGGTTGTAGTCAATCTTATATACAGTTATAATTGTGCCATTTATTGTGAACGGCATTGGAAGGTGTTATTTTAAGCCCCTTGCCTGTATTTTTTTACAGGCCTGCGTTTCCTTTTTTGGGGAGAATATTGCCCGGGCTGTGCCGCTTAACCGGATATCTGTATATAATGTAAAAAGCATCAAATCCAATACCAGCAAACGTTTTAACTACCTTCCGGCCTTACATTTTTTTTGGCAGCCTTTTAGAATCTTATAAGTTTATACTGATTTATTCACTACTAAATTACGTTAACATGAATTCAGGAAAATTATTAACAGGCCTGCTCCTCGGTGTAGCTGCAGGCGCTACCATTGCTATATTGTTTGCTCCGGCCAAAGGTTCTGAAACACGTAAAAGGATCGCCGACAAAAAAGATAACCTGGTGGATACCATTGCCGATACCTTTAACCAGGTAAGCACGGCCATCACAGATACATATCAAAAATTGAAAGCGCACGCAGAAGAGTTTATAGGAGAAACAGAGAAGAAAGTGATCGACCTCGAAGAGAAAACAAAGAATAGTTTCTCCTGAACCTTACCCATTCCGATGATTAAAACCGGGGCATCAATTTATAACTAACCTTTAAAAATTCCAAACAGCATGAAAAAGTATTTCAATCTCCAATTACTTATCGTATGTTTTTTACTCACCTTTTCCTTATCAAGCTGTGAAGCTATTGCAGGCATATTCAAAGCCGGCGTATGGACTGGCATCATCGTAGTAGTGCTGATCATCGCGCTCGTTGTTTTCCTGATGAGCCGCGCAGGAAAAAAATAATAACAGGAAAGAAAACATCAGGCCGGGAGCAGTGATTCAACGGCCTGGCTTACGCTGGCCCGGCTAAAAGGTTTACCGATGAACTCATCGGCGCCTTCCTGCAGGGCCTTTTTCCTGTCGTCGGGCGTATCAAAAGCCGTTATCATCACCACTTTAGTGGACGGACTTTTTTCCTTGATGTATTGAATAAAGTAAAGTCCTTTTCCATCGGGCAGGTGGTTATCGAGGAAAATGATCTCCGGGAACCCGGCTTCCAAAAAAGTAGTTGCCTCCTTTAGCGAATTTACATAGTCGGTATCCAGTTTTTGATCCCTTAGCAGGCTTCCCAACAGGTAACAAATGTCTTCTTCGTCGTCGATGATCAGTGCTTTCACGTTTGCTTTCTTTAGCGTTGTAACTTCAATTATGCTGCCAATACGGTATCCCGTTACACTTCGTGCATGCGTAACTGGTACCAGCCTTTAATCTCTACAAAATGCGTATTTCGTTGCTCAAGCCTTTTTGCATTGCATGTTTGGCAGGATATTTTCAATAGGATGAGAACGCAGCAGCCATTACATAACCAGCCCCCGCGCTATCTATAAATACGGGAAGATGAAATCAAAAATTGTAGAATACTTCCGGTTTACAAAACAGGTGATCAGTGAGTTCATCACCGACAACAGCCTTAAATACAGCGCTTCGCTGGCTTATTACACTGTATTCTCATTGGCGCCTATGCTCATCATCATCATTTCGGTATTCAATTTTTTATTGGGCGACCAGGTAGTGGAAGGCCGCATCTACGACCAGATCAACGACCTTGTGGGCACGGATGCTGCACTGCAGGTACAGGATACCATTCGCAATATGAAGTTGCACAAGGAGTCCACTTTCGTACAAATTGTGAGCATCGTTGCCCTGCTCATCGGCGCCACGGGGGTATTTGGAGAGATACAGGATTCGCTGAACAAGATCTGGGGATTGAAATTAAAAGAGCGCACCAAAGTCTGGTGGAAAATGATCCTCAACCGCATCTTGTCTTTTTCCCTCATCATCAGCCTGGGTTTTGTACTGGTCGTTTCCCTGATCCTCAACGCGGTGATCGCGGGTATTGGCAGCTATCTCGAAAACCTCATTACCGGTGCGGGTAAAACCATCATTCCAACAGTCAACGTACTGTTGTCCATCATCATCAATATGCTGCTTTTCTCTACCATCTTTAAAATATTGCCGGATGCAAAGATCAAATGGAAGGATGTGCTGGTCGGTTCGCTGATTACTTCCATTTTATTCACCATCGGTAAATGGGTGATCGGTTACTACCTCGGCTCCAGCGACATGGCGAACATGTACGGCGCTGCGGGTTCGGTGATCATCATCCTGGTATGGACCTATTACAGCGCCGCCATTTTATACCTCGGCGCTTCCTTTACCAAAGTTTATGCCCGGCAGTATGGCGGTAAGATAAGACCCAACGAATATTCTACCTGGATCATCGTGGAAGAAGTGCCGGTCAAACACCAGGTACTGAACAGCGAAGTACCGAATGTACCGCCTGAAATTAAAAAGCCTGGATAATTATTATCCAGGCTGGTTGGGAGGTAAGAATTATTCTTGTAGAGGTAAGGCCTTATTTTGGGTTGGAAAAAGCGCTCTCGATCTTGTGCATCAAAGAGGAGATAGGCCCTTCCATTTTATTCGTTTTATCATCCACGGTGGTGTCGCCAAACAATTCACCCATGTTCAGGGAGGCCGGCAGGTATGGAAGGATATTATTCCTTTCCGTTGCGATCATCTGTTCTACATTGTCCGTATTGGCTTCGGCGTTCACCGCTTTTTGTTCGCGGAACAACCTTACGGCTTCATTTAAAACAGTAGCCAGGTGTTCTTCCACAATATTATTTTGATAATGCGCATAAGCTGCAATGCGGTTCACGGCTTCTTCTTTTACGTCAGCAAAAACAAGGTCTACCCAGTTTGGGGAATAATTTTCCCTCTTCACTGCATCGGCGCCTTCATCTGTTTTTATGTATTTGTATAAGGCCAGCAAAGCCGAAGGGATCGCTGCCTGTGCAAGCCTGTTCTCGTTCGGCGTTGTAGGATCGGTAGCGATGTCCTGCAGGTTAGGGTCTATCTTTTGCAACGGTGGATAGCCGAGGTTTTCCTGTATATTTTGCAATAGGTTGAGTGACATAAATTACGTTTTCGTTAATTAAAAATACTTTGCTGTTGTATAGCTATAATATAAAAAAACATGCCATAAAATGGTATGCTATTGGATATAAGACAGATACAGCATTAACCACCCATCTTAAACTTTAAACGATAAAATTATGAGCAGCACTCCAGGACATATGACCACCCTAAGCGCCGTACTAGAAAAACTGCGCATTAAAAAACGTGATAATGAATTCCTGATGACACCGGAAGGTTTTACGATTGGTAAAGGAAAATTCTACCAGCCGGAGGACCTTAGTATCATCAAAACGTACAGGTTTGAGGGGGATTCTGACCCTTCCGATTCTTCAATAATCTATGTGATCGAAGCGAACGACGGGCTTATCGGTTACAGCATGGATGCTTACGGCGCTTACAGTAACCATGAAGATGATGGCTATGATGATTTTATCCGTAAGATCAACATGGAAGAGAGAGACGAACAATTAATTTTCCAATAAGCAGTACAGGATATCTGTTGCGCTGCAACGCATGATCCGTTTAAAATAAAAGGGCTTAACATTTTGTTGAGCCCTTTTATTTTGTCTGAATTAAAATATTGCGCACCTACGGAGCGCTCATGCCCATTTACAAACATATTGTTCCAATGGAACAATGTTGAGGGATTAAAATGTATGCTTCGCGAATACCAGGAGGAATTACATTTGAAAGAACACAGCACTATAATTGATAACTACCTTACATTCATAATCCATAATTCCTAATTCACAATTGATTACAGTTCTTCAGGAGCCTTCACCCCCGCATCTTCCACGATGCCTTCCTGTATGATCGTCGCTTTGCGGAAACGCCCCCAGATCTCTCCTTTATGCCGCGTTGGTATGGAATCGCCCAGCAATTTGCCCCAGGGTTTCATCTCGGGTACACGGTCGCAAACGATCTTTACCACGGCAATGAAAGGGATGGACAGGAACATGCCTGCGACGCCCCAAACGGCAGCACCGAGCAAGACGATGATGATGGAGATCATCGCGTTGATCCTCACCTTGGAAGAAACGATCATCGGTACCAAAAACTGGTTATCGATGAACTGGATAACGGAATAGGCGGCGATCACGGCCAACTGCGTGCTGAAACCGTCTTTGGTAAGTGTGGCCACGATCACCGGTAAGCTGATGGCGATCAGCCCGCCGATATACGGCACTACGTTCAGCAAAGCGCCGATCACGGCGAGCAACAAAGCATAACGGATGCCCAGGGCCCAGAGCGCCAAAAAGTTCATCGCTGCTACCACCACCGCTTCCAGCGATAAACCCACCATGTAGCTTTGAATCGCTTTCTTGGTCTCTTCCAATGCTTCGGCTACGTCTGTAGAGTTTTTCTGCGCGAATACTTCGAATAAAAAATTCAGCATTAGTTTTTTATAGTACAGGAACAGGAAGGTATAAACAGGCAATAAAATGACTACGCCAAGCGTACCCAGCAACGAGCCCAGCGCGATGCCCACAATGGGTTTTACTTGTGCCTGTGCATCGGTGATCAGTTCCTGCTGCTTTTCCATGGAAAGACTGAAAGTTTCCTGCAGGTATTGCTGCAATTGCGAGAACAGCATGGTGAATTTCTTTTCCAGTAACGGCAGTTCACTGCTGAAACTTGCGATCTGCGAAGAAAGAAAATAAACGATCGCCAGGATAATGACAATGGCGATTATGAGCGCCAGTACGATCGCCAGCACGCGTGGCACTTTGCGCCGCTGCAGTTTGTTCACCACCGGGTTGAGCAGGATGGCCAGCATCACGGCAAAAGCCAGGGGCACCAATACATCCCGTAAATGGAACAGCGCGAATACAAAAAGAATTACCCCGAATAAAATGATGGTGCTCTTAACGTAGAAGGGGTAAGTTTTTTGCATCTTGTAAGTTTTCTTCGTTTTTTTGAATGTTTATTTCCGGTAGGTGGATCGTCACTTCGTGCAACTGTTGATCGTTTTTTAACATAATAAAGTTAACGGGTTGCTGATCGCCATCGGTTATAATTTTTATAGAGCCTTCACCCGCCGTTTGCTCTATGTTTACCTGGTAGGTGGTTTCATAAAAACGGTAATTCACCTGCAGCGATGGCCATTCTTTCGGCAGGCAGGGATTAAAGTACAATTTATCCCCCACTTTTTTCAACCCGATAAAAGATTCGAGTATCATCTGGTACATCCAGCCGGCAGAGCCCGTGTACCAGGTCCAGCCACCACGGCCCTTATGCGCCGGTTCAGCATATACATCTGCGGCGATCACGTAAGGTTCGGTTTTATAAACGGCGATCTTTTCAGCATTGATGCCGCGGTTCACCGGGTTAATCATTTGCAGCAATTCCCAGGTCCGTTGCTGTTGCCCCGATTCTGCAAAAGCCATCACGAGCCAGATGGCGGCATGTGTATATTGCCCTCCATTCTCCCTTACACCCGGCACGTAACCCTGTATGTAACCCGGGTCTTTGGTTGACTTATTGAACGGCGGATCAAAAAGCTGGATGATGCCCATGTCTTCCCGTACCAGGTTCTTATTGGCGGAGGCAAGCGCCTGCGCAGATTTTTCCGGGTCGCCGCCTTTTGAAATAACTGACCAGCTTTGCGCGATGGAATCAATGCGGCATTCTTCATTTTCTTTCGAACCGAGTGGCGTACCATCGTCGAAATAAGCGCGGCGGTACCATTCGCCATCCCAGGCATTGTCGCGGATGTTATTACGTAATTTCTCCGCTTCTTTTTTACAGGTGTCAGCAAAAGCATTGTCGCTACGCAGTTTGGCAACTTCGCCAAAGCGGTTTAAAATATCATACAGGAAGAAGGCCAGCCACACACTTTCACCTTTGCCATGTTGCCCAACTTTGTCCATGCCATCATTCCAGTCGCCCGAGCCCATCAACGGCAAGCCATGCGTTCCAAAACGCAGCCCGTGTTCAATGGCTTTGCAACAATGTTCGTACAGGGTGGCAGATTGATCAGAACGGATCGGCAGATCGTAATAAGATTCTTCACCGGTATTGAGCAACCTGCCTTCCAGGAAATGTATTTGTTCATCGAGTATACCGGTATCGCCGGTGACAAGAATATAGCGACTGCAGATGTAAGGCAGCCACAGGTAATCATCGGAACAGGTGGTCCGTACGCCGCGGCCCAGCGGTGGATGCCACCAATGCTGTACATCGCCTTCCTTAAACTGGCGGGATGCACACAATACAATCTGGTCGCGCACGAGTTGTGGCTGTGTATGCACCAGCGATATCACGTCCTGCAACTGGTCGCGGAAGCCGAAAGCGCCGCCGGACTGGTAGAAACCGCTGCGGGCCCAGATCCTGCAGGCCAGGGTTTGATAATTCAGCCAGCCGTTGGCCAGTAAATTCAGCGCCGGGTCGGGCGATTGGATCTGTACGGCCGTCAATGTTTTATTCCAGTAAGCGTGTACCCGCTCGAGCGCTTCGCGTGCCGCCGTTTCGCCGGAAAATTTATTGATGAGTTGCAATGCATCGTTGTAGTTGCGACCGGCGCCCAACCGGAAGATCACTTCATGTTCTTCTTCTTCGGCGAGTTCGATGGTTACCTGTATAGCGGCGCAGGGATCGTAGGCAGCGCCGATCTTGCCGGAAAGGCGGGAACGGTTCATGGCATCGGGACTGCTCAACGTATTGTTGCGGCCAATGAATTCCGCACGGTCGGTCGTGAAGCCTTTGTTCGCATCGTCCACATCAAAGAACGCCACGCGGTTATCGAGCTCGGTATTGTACTGGTTACTTGCAATGATGGCGCCGCTGCGTGTATCCATCTGCGTTATGGTGTGCATCATGTACTTCGCGCGCTGGTCGCCCAGTACCCATTCTACATAACCCGTAGCGGAAATGCGCCGGGTGCGTTGCGAATTATTTTTTAGTTTGATGACGATGAACTTCACCGAAGCTTCCGTATCCACGTACATCCACATTTCAGAATTGATGCCGTCTTCACTGTGTTCGAAAACGCTGTAGCCAAAACCATGTCGGGTGATGTAAGGTGATTTACCGCGGCAGGGCAGGGGCGAGGGCGACCAGAAACGGCCGCTTTCTTCATCGCGTAGGTAAAACGCTTCTCCTTTCAGGTCCCCGATGGGATCGTTGTTCCAGGGCGTTAGGCGGAAAGAATGCGCATTTTCCAGCCAGGTATAAGCCTGCCCGTTCTCCGAGATCACCGAACCGAAATTGGCATTGGCGATCACGTTGATCCAGGGCGCCGGCGTACTTTTTTGCGGCGTGGTGGTGATCACGTATTCTTTACCATCTTCTGTAAAACCACCATAACCGTTGAAGAATTCCAGGTTCTCACGGGCAGGGATGGCCGTAGTTACGGAAGGATAGAATTTGCTTGGACTGAAGTAAGGGATGTTACTTTTCGTTTTGCTCCTGCGGTTCATTTGTTCTTCCAGTGTGCCCAGCCTGTCGGATAAAACCACGTGCGCCACCGTTTGGAACAGGATGCGGTCTTCGTTCGATATCTGGTCGGACGAGCGGATGAAAATGCCGCCGGGCTTGTCTTTCACATCACCGATCATGCCGGGCGCCACCAGGCTTTGTATCTGGTTGTGCAATACCTGCCGGTAACCGCCATGGTCTTCATTCCAGATCACGAGGTCAACCGCCAGGCCTTTCAGGCGCCAGTAAGCGTGCGCCTGCACCAGTTGTTTTACCAGGTCCACGTTGGTGGCATCTTCTATCTGCAACAACACGATGGGAATATCACCGGAGATAGAATAACTCCACAAACCGGACTGACCGCGTTGGTTTTTCAGGATCACGGCCGGTTCGGTGCGCATCGATGCATTGGCAAAAATGATGGAACTGGCAAGCCTTGCGTACAATTGTGCATCGGATTCCAGTGCGTTGATCTGCCGCAGGATCACCTGGCTGTGCGTCCAGGCGAGTTCCAGCACGCGGTTGGTCATGAAGCGGTCCTGGTATTTATCCACCAGTATATTGCAACTTTCTTTTGTTTCGGCAATGCCGTAGATCATGTCCACCGTAGCTGAAGCCTGCGGCTCTATTACGATGCGGTATTGTATGGAAATAACGGGATCGAGTACCGAGCCATTGCTGTTGCTCAGCGGCGCTTCGCCGTTCATTACTTTTGGATCGTTGATGGTAAAGCCGCGGCTAATGAAAGCATCGCGGTCCGTTTCGTAACTGATGTTGGTCACTGTAGCGTCGTGTGCTTTCATTAAGTGGAACATCCACGGGCTTTGTTCATCCATCGAACGGGGCCGGCGCGTGCACAGGATAGCGTTGCGTTGTTCGTTGAGTTCCGTTTGCACAAATAAATTACTGAAAGCAGGATGCGATTGATCCGATGCCGCGGTAGCCAATACCACTTCGGCGTAACTGGTGATCTCTATCGTTCTTCTTTTGCGGGAACGGTTGATGAGGTGCAACCTTCTCAGTTCAATGTCATCTTCGGGCGATACCACGATCTCCGTATGCGTTTCAAGGGAAAGGTCCCTTCTCCGGAACTCAGCCCTGCCCTGGGAGAATACGGCTTCATAATTATCGCCCTGCTTCAGCGCGGGCTGGTAAGCGGAAGACCAGAATTCGTTGTTGTCGAGGTCGCGGATGAAACAGAATGTACCCCAGTTGTCGCAGGTGCTGTCCTCGCGCCAACGGGTAAGCGCAATATTCTTCCATTTGCTGTAACCGCCGCTTGCATTGGTCACCATCACGTTGTATTTACCGTTGGACAGTAACTGTACTTCGGGTATCACCGTATGCGGCGTATTGATCACGCGCATGGAGGTATCGTTGGAAGGCAGTATGCTGATGTCGCCCGCGTGTACACTCGGCGAATAGAAATTGGTAACGCGCGGTATCCTTTCCTGCAATAACAACAGCGTAGCTTTTACCTGCACCTGCGATGCAAAGCGTTCCTGCATAGGGCGGTTGAACAACAGGTAGGCGAGTGAAAGAAAGCTCATGCCCTGGTGATGCGCCATGAAGGAACGCACCACGTAATGGGTTTGCCTTCTCAGTAACCTGGCGCTGGTGTAATCAACCGCTTCATAAAAACCATATTTGCCTTCGAAGCCCGCTTCTTTCATCACCTGCAGGTTGTCGTACGATTCCTGTGGCGCTACCATCAGCGACATGATCGTGGCATAAGGCGCGATTACGAGGTCTTCGCCCAGCCCGCGTTTGAAACCCACGCCCGGTACGCCGAATGCTTTGTATTGATAGTTCAGGTTGGCATCCACCATGTTGTAACCCGATTCGGAAATGCCCCAGGGAATGCCTCTCTTTCTTCCGTATTCTATTTGCTTTTGCACCACGGCCTTGCCGGTTTGGTCGAGCAACGTATTTTCATAGGTAGGCATCACCAGCAGCGGCATCAGGTATTCGAACATGGAACCGCTCCAGGATAAAAGGATGGGCGTGGTGCCTACGTTCGTCAGTT
>Ga0247804_10000505_pt1 | contig 17926 bp, 18 predicted proteins | sample UWRJL029104C1_FD_181142 | JGI IMG/M metagenome (GOLD analysis project Ga0247804, IMG submission 181142) | Plant litter microbial communities from Arlington Agricultural Research Station in Wisconsin, United States - UWRJ-L029-104C-1 | ecosystem: Environmental > Terrestrial > Plant litter >...
GCCCAGTGCAGCGCGGCTTCCGGCGGCTTCCCGCCCTTCGGCACGGTGCCGCCGAACAGCGCCTGCAGCCGTGCGCGTGGGTCTTCCCGGTCGCCGAAGATTCTCGCGCTCAGTGACGATTGCATGCTTCGAGCCTAGAAAGGTGGATGCCGCGGCGACTCCGTCTCGCGGGGGAGATGCCTGTGCACCCCCTGAACGGGCGATAGACGAAGTCTGCTCAACTCGGCCAAGCTGGGCGGATACCGCGGCCGGCGGTATTGCCAACGGGGGACGCATGGCGGCTGGGGACTCAGCGAGCTTCGAGGCGGAACGGCATCGCCTCACGGCCGAGCAGGCGCAGCGCATCGCGGACGACGCCCGCGAGATGCACCGCCGCTTCAGCGCCGGGGCGCACGGGGAGCGTCGCCTCGCCCGCACGCTCGAGGTGCTCGAGTCGCGCGGCTACAGCATTCTCGCCGACCGCCGCTGGCCGGGCAGCCGCAGCGCGCAGGTCGACTTCGTCATGGTCGGGCCGGGCGGGGTGTTCATCGTCGACGCCAAGCACTGGCGCGAGGTGGAGATCGCCGCAGGGCACGTGTTCCGTGGCCAGGAGGATGTCACCGATGAGTTCGGCGGGCTCGCCGACCTCGCGGCGGCCACGCGCACGAGGTTCGCCGACCTCGGCCTCGCACCCGGCGAGGTGCACGCCTTCGCGGTGTTCACCAACCAGGCGTCGCTCAAGCCGATCGACCTGTTCGGCGTGACCCTGCTGTCGGAGAAGGATGTCGTCACGAGCATCTGCCGCCGGGGCACCCGCCTCGACGAGCAGCAGGTCGCGGCAATGCTCGAGGCCACCGAGAGAGTGTTCGCGCCGTACAACACGCCCGAAACCGTCGAGCTCGACCTCACGTTTCTCGAGCCGGTGCTGCCCGCCACGAGCGAGGGCATCGTGCTCGCGGCATCCGACGACCTGCCGCTGCTGACGGTGGCCGAGATCGAGTCCGCGCTCATGGAGGGCATGCTGGCGCAGCCGATCGAGGCGTGGATGGCGTTTCTGCACCCCAGCCAGGCGAAGGTGGTGAACCGCAACTTCTCCGGTCCGTCGCGCGTGCGGGGCGCCGCCGGCACCGGCAAGACGGTGGTGGGGCTGCATCGGGCCGCCCACCTCGCGCGCATCGGCGACGGCACGGTGCTCGTCACATCCTTCGTGAAGACGCTGCCGACGGTGCTCGCCTCGCTGCTCGAGCGGCTGGCTCCGGATGTGACCGACCGCGTGCAGTTCGTCGGCGTGTACTCGTTCGCGCTCGACGTGCTGAAGCGGCGCGGCGTGCGGTACCGGCTCGATGCGACCACCGCCAAGCGACTGTTCGACTCGCTCATGACGGGATCCCCGCTGCTCGCGATCGACCCGAACCGCGACTACTGGAAGCAGGAGATCGACGCCGTCATCAAGGGCCGCGGGCTCACGCGCTTCGACGACTACGCGGCGCTCAGCCGGGTCGGGCGCCGACGCCGACTGACCGTCGACCAGCGGCGGGTGGTGTGGGACTTCCACGTCGCGTTCTCGCGCGCGCTCGCCGAGGCCGGCGTGCAGGACTTCGCCGACATCATCCTTCTCGCTGAGCGCTCGCTGCGCGACAAGCCGCTCACCGGTTACAGCGCCGTGATCATCGACGAGGCGCAGGATCTCAGTTGCATGATGGTGCGGATGCTGCACTCGCTCGTGGGCGACCGCCCCGACGGCCTCAACCTCATCGGCGACGGCCAGCAGACCATCTACCCGGGCGGCTTCACCCTCGCCGAGGCGAACATCTCGATCGCCGGCCGCGGCGTCGTGATGGACACGAACTACCGCAACACCGCCGAGATCGTGGAGTTCGCGGCATCCCTCGTCGCGGGCGACGAGTACGTCGACCTCGAGGGCGGCGCCGGGGCTCCGGATGCCACGGCCACCGTGCTGCGCCACGGCTCGCGCCCGACGATCACCAGGTTCAACTCCTCCGTCGAGCACGACCGCCAGCTCGTGCAGCACATCCGGTCGCTCGCAACCGGCTCTGTCGGTTACGGCGACATCGGGGTGCTGGCGATGACGAACTGGCACGCGACGGACGTCATCAAAGCACTGACCGCTGCAGGCATCCCGTCGATCGAGCTCATGAAGTACGACGGCCGCCCGACCAACGCCGTCAAGGTCGGCACCGTGCACCGCGCGAAGGGCCTCGAGTTCAAGCAGGTGCTGGTGGCCCGCACTTCGCCCAAGCTGATGGATGCCACGGCGCACGTCGCCGACGACTCAACCCGCGAGCGCCGAGACCTCGACCGCCGCGCGCTCTACGTCGCGATGACCCGCGCTCGCGATGGGCTTTGGGTTGGGGTGGCTTGATGGCAATTGGAGAGGGGCTTATGTCCGACACAGATGAATTTGAAACCGTAGCCGATCGCCTCATGAAAGAGTTCCTAGAGAAGCTTCGTGCGGACGAAGAACTAGCGACCATGGCAGATGGCCTTGCGCCGCTGCTTCTGGGCGAGGGCAAGGTCTCTGAATCTGATCTGCGCTTGGCAATGATGGAGTCGTCTTCATGATCAAGATCGAGCGGCTAGAGATCGTCAATTTTCGCGGTATCAAGCACTTAGATCTCGACGTTGGCAAGGAGAATTTTGTTATTGCCGGCCGGAACGGCACCGGTAAGAGCGGAATCATCGACGCGATCGAATTCGTCTTGACAGGCAAGATATCTCGGCTGGAGGGAAGTGGAACATTCGGGCTATCTGTCAAAGCCCACGGTCCTCATGTCGACTCGGCCGCTGTTCCCGCGTCCTCCGAAGTAACGATCTGGGTCACTCGCGGCGCGGTACAGCTCAAGTTGTCGCGTTCACCAGCTTCCGCAACCGTTGTGACGCTCGACCCCGATGACGCGCAATCCCGCGGAGTGGTCAGCTGGATGGCGTCCCATCCCGAGTTCGCCCTGTCGCGCCGAGAATTGCTGAAGTTTGTTGTGGGAGAGGCAAGCGGACGGGCAGATGAAGTGGAGACACTTCTCAAGCTCGAAAAGGTTCGTGCCGTTAGGGCTCTCTTGCAAAAGGTCTCCAACGCTGAAGGGAAGAACCAGAAGGCCGCGGCTGATTCGCTCTCATCGAGCAGGAGGGCTCTGGAAGGCTCACTCGGTTCCCAGTTCGCCAACGATGAGCAGTTCACGGCTGCCGTAAACGCGCAGCGCCTGGCTGCTGGTTTAGGACCTAGGAATGCGTTCGCGACCAGGACCGACATACTTTCGGACGACGAGGGTCTCCTCGAGGTTGAAAGCACCGCGAACTACCGCGCAACGTGGTTGCGCGATATCGGCGCGGCTGAATTGAGCCTCACCGCTCTCACACCCGAGGCCTTTCAGCGGTTAGAGGCGGCAGTCGGCAAGGCTGATGAACTCGCCGGAGAATCCGAAACTGTCCTCGCGCTCGATGCAGAAAAATTCTTGGCAGAGGCGTTGCGTAGATTCGATGGTGAGCAGTGTCCAGTGTGTCTCACAGACTGGGAGTCGTCAGCTTTCGAGGAACTCGTAAGCAATCGTCGGGACCTCTCAAGTAGAGCGAAGGAACGCCTACGGGCTGTGGCGAAAGAACTGGTCTCTGCGTTATTCCCGTTCAACGGCTTAAATCAAACTGTCTCAACGATTGGCAATTGGCTCCCGCGGCTCGACAACAGCCGGGAGTTCGCGCTCAGCAGCGTTCAGGCTCAGTTGGGGGAAACCGTCACGGCCCTCAAGGACGTTCAGTCTCCCGAAAACCTGCAAGTCGCAGTGGCGGTGGCGACCCCTACACGCGAGGCGATGCTCTCCGCGCTCGCTGAAGCAAGGCAGGCCGTGGAGGCCTTGCCCCTGCGCTCTGAACAGGCGACTGCCCTCGGTACTCTTCGCGAGACGTCCGTCCGATATGAAGCCTTTGTGAGGCACACGGAGGTGGAAGAGCTCGCTGGCATCAGTGCAGCTAGAGCAGCGAGAACGTTTGGCCTGTTCGAGGAGACCCGGAATGAGTATCTGAATCAGGTATACGCGAATGTCCAATCAGAGTTCGCCCGCCTGTACTCGCTGATCAACGAAGACGACGAGAGCGCTTTTGTTGCGCGATTCACCCCGAAGGGCGCGGGACTAGATCTCCAGGTAGATTTTTACGGTCGTGGATTGGTCCCACCAGCGGCATACCACAGCGAGGGCCATTAGGATGGGATGGGCGTGTGTCTCTATTTGGCACTAATGAAGCACACCCTCGGCTCGGAGTTCACTTTTGCGGTGCTGGACGATGTCGTTATGTCGATTGATGCCGGTCATCGGCGGGCGCTCATCGATGTATTGGGGAAGGAGTTCGCTGACACTCAATTCGTTGTTACTACTCATGACGAACTTTGGCTTCAACAGATGCGGCACTTCGGGTTCGTATCGCGGAATCGAATGGTTCACTTTCGTGACTGGACTGTCGATCTTGGGCCTACTCGGTGGGGCTATGGAGACACCTTCGTTCACATTCGAGAATTGGTAGATTCAGGCGACATTCGCGGGGCGGCAGCTCTTCTTCGCCGGCACCTTGAACATGAATACCGAGAGATCTGTGACGATCTTCGAGCTCCAGTGCGGTTCCGCTTGGACGGCAACATGACTCTCGGCGAACTCGCCCTTCCTGCGTTGGCAGCTCAACGAAAGTGGATCAAGCTAGCAAAAAACGCTGCTGGTACTTGGAATCGGCAAGACACTCAGGACGCTTTGGCGGCCTGGGACATGTCTTTGAGTGCCGCCAGCTCCGCGTCGAGACAGGAGGATTGGGCGATCAACGCTGCCGTGCACTTCAACGCTTGGGACACGTTCTCTGCGAGCGACTTCAAGCTCGTGGTTGACGCGATGGAGACTCTGCTGAATGAATACAGGTGCGGAGACTGCGATCAACCGGTCAAGGTGGCAGAACTAGATGGAAAGCCCAGTGACCTTCGATGCGGTTGCGGCAAACGCACCTATAGCCTGCTTGAGAAGCCGAAGGCAGCCTGACTTGGAACCAAGCCTGGCCAGAACCCTTTGTCGGGCCCTCCACTGTCGGATGCGACGACTAACGTTTCGTTCATCGGTCGTATGACCGTCATCAAAGGAGATGCACATGGCAAGAGTTCCCGCGTATTACTCGTCCAACCCGTCCGATCCGGACGTTTATCACGACCACGACACGTGCCCGACCGGCAAGCAGATTCCTTCGCGCAACAAGGAGTCCGGCACCAACGGATACCGCCGCTGCAAGGACTGCACAGACCTCGGCTGATCGCACGGAGTGGGTGCGTCCGTTGCCGCACCCACTCCCAGCAACGCGCAACCCCGGCCTCATACGCTTGACCCCATGCGACTCATCCTCATCCGCCACGGGCAGACACCTTCGAACGTGGGCGGGCACCTCGACACCGCCGTGCCGGGGCCGGGGCTGACCGAGCTCGGACACGACCAGGCCGGCGCCCTGCCGGACGCGCTCAAGCACGAGGGCATCGAGGCGATCTACGTGTCGAACATGGTGCGCACCCACCTCACCGCGCAGCCGCTCGCCGACGCGCTGCAGTTGACGCCAGAGATCCGGGACGGCCTGCGCGAGATCGCGGCCGGCGAGCTCGAGATGCGCAACGACTGGCCGTCGGTGAAGCAGTACCTCGAGGTCGTGCGCGGCTGGGCGGACGACATCGAGGTCCGCATGCCCGGCGGCGAGAACGGGCGCGAGGTGTTCGAGCGGTTCGACTCCGTGGTGCGGGAGATCGCGGCATCCGGAGTGAGCACCGCGGCGATCGTCAGCCACGGCGCCATGCTGCACTACTGGGTGCCGAGCGCCGCCCACAACCTGAGCCCCGACTACTCCTCCACACACCAGATCACCAACACAGCGGTCATCGTGCTGGAGGGGCATCCGGATGACGGCTGGACCGTCGAGACCTGGGTCGGCGAGGCGGTCGGTGGCGCTGCGCTCACAGCGCTGGACGCCGACGGGCCGACTGCCGACGGGTAGCCCGGAGTGCAGTTGCGCCGGGTGAGGTCTCGACAAGCTCGACCCGCGTCACCCGCTCGACCCCCCGCTGCCGCCGGGTAAAGTTCGGTCAGTGAAACAAACACTGCCCGCGAACCCCACCGTGCTGGAGGCGCTGCGCTCGCCGCGCATCCTCACCCGCGAGGTGCTCGCCGGGCTGGTCGTCGCCCTCGCGCTCATTCCCGAGTCGATCGCGTTCTCGATCATCGCCGGGGTCGACCCGCGCGTCGGCATCTTCTCGTCGTTCGTCATGGCGGTCTCGATCGCCTTCCTCGGCGGACGCCCCGCCATGATCAGCGCCGCCACCGGGGCCGTCGCGCTCGTCATCGCGCCGGTCGCACGCGAACACGGACTCGACTACTTCATCGCCACGGTCATCCTGGCGGGGATCGTGCAGGTGCTGCTCGGCGTGCTCGGGGTGGCACGGCTCATGCGCTTCATCCCGCGCAGTGTCATGGTCGGGTTCGTCAACGCGCTCGCGATCCTCGTGTTCATCGGGCAGATCCCGCAGCTCATCGGCGTGCCGTGGGCGGTGTATCCGCTCGTCGCGCTCGGCATCCTGATCCTCATCGTGCTGCCCAGGCTCACGAAGGTCGTGCCCGCGCCCCTCATCGCGATCGTTGTGCTCACCGCCGTGACCGTGTTCGCCGCGATCAGCGTGCCGACGGTCGGCGACCAGGGCAAGCTGCCCGAGAGCCTGCCGTCGCTGTTCATCCCGAACGTGCCCTTCAACCTCGAGACGCTCGCGATCATCGGTCCGTTCGCGCTCGGGATGGCGCTCGTCGGCCTCATGGAATCGCTCATGACCGCGAAACTCGTCGACGACATCACCGACTCGCGCTCCAACAAGACGCGCGAGGCGTGGGGGCAGGGCGTCGCCAACATGCTGTCCGGCCTCTTCGGTGGTATGGGCGGCTGCGCGATGATCGGCCAGACGATGATCAACGTGAAGGGCTCGGGTGCGCGCACGCGCATCTCCACCTTCCTCGCGGGCGTCTTCCTGCTCATCCTCGTGGTGGGTCTCGGCGACGTGGTCGCGGTCATCCCGATGGCGGCGCTCGTGGCGGTCATGGTCATGGTCTGCATCGCGACCTTCGACTGGCACTCGATCCGCCCCTCGACCCTGCGCCGGATGCCGCTCGGCGAGACGACCGTCATGGTCGTCACCGTCGCGATCGTCGTCGCCACGCACAACCTCGCGATCGGTGTGATCGCGGGGGTCATCGTGGCGATGGTGCTGTTCGCCCGCCGAGTCGCGCGGTTCGCGACGGTCGAGCGCTCGCTTGTGACCGACGAGGGTCGGGATGTCGCGTACTACACGGTCAACGGCGAACTCTTCTTCGCCTCGAGCAACGACCTCACCACCCAGTTCGACTACGCCAACGACCCCGCCTCGGTCGTCGTGGACATGTCGCGCTCCCACATCTGGGACGCGTCGACCGTCGCCGCCCTCGACGCGATCACGACGAAGTACGAGAAGCGCGGCACGACCGTGACGATCACGGGGCTGAATGCGGCATCCACCGCGATGCGCGACAAGCTCGGCGGCCAGCTCAACGCCGAGCACTAGGCAGTGTGGACCGACCCCACCCCTCGCGAGTTCGCCAAATGTGCCGCCTTCTGGCGCTGCGCGGCGGCAAAAGTGGCGAACTCGCGGAGAATGCGGGCTCAGCGCGAGGTCAGCGCCACCAGCTCGTCGAACAGCAGCTTGGGGCTCGACAGCACCGGCACGTCGAGCAGTGCGCGCAGCGTCTCGGTCAGGCCTGCCATCGAGGCCTGCGCGAGCACGATGACGTCGACGGATGCCGCGAGCTCGACCGCCGCGGACGTCACGAGCAGATCGTGCGTGGCCCGGTCGCCCGCGCGCAGGGCGGTGAAGGCGTCGGGCAGCAGCACGGGGCTGATGTCGGTCGCGCCGTAGGAGCGCAAGAGCTCAGTGCTCGCCTCGAAGGTGCTCGTCGCCGTGCAGATGACGCCGATACGGGCGCCGGTGGCGACGGCCGCGCGGGCGAGGGGATCGTCGATCTTGAGGATCGGGACATCCACCACCTCGCGCGCGAGGTCCACGGCAGGGCTTGTCGACGAGCAGGTCATGACGATGAGGTCGGGTTTCGAGGATGCCGCGGCCTGCAGCTCGGCGACGATGCGCGGGTACACCTCCGCGGTGGGGGCGCCGTCGAGCAGATCCTGCAGCAGGCTCTCGTTGACGACGTGGGTGCGCTCGACCCCCGGCAGCCGTGCCGCCGCCCTCGCCGAGAAGTCGTCAACGAGGGATGCGACGGTGTGCACGAACACGATGCGGGGACTGTCCATTCTTCGACCCTAACGCCACCCCTCCCGGCTCCCGGTTTCCGGTGCTACCGTCGGCGAATGGCCCGAATCGCAGCTGTTGCTCCAGTGCTGCCGCCGTACGTGTACTCGCAGGAGGAGATCACGCGCGAGCTCGCGCCGCTGCTCACCACCGGCGCCGCGAGGCAGGCCGTGCTCGAGCGGATGCACGCGGCATCCGGCATCGGAACCCGCCACACCGCGCTGCCGCTCGAGCGCTACCGTGCGTTGGGCGGCTTCCGCGAGACCAACGACATCTTCATCGAGGTCGCGACGGATCTCATGGAGCGGGCACTCGCCGCAGCGCTCGCCGAGGCGGGGGTCGCGGCATCCGAGATCGACTTCGTCATGTTCACCTCGGTCACGGGCATCTCGGCGCCGTCGGTCGACGCGCTCATCGTGCCGCGGCTGGGCCTGCGGCCGGATGTCAAGCGCCTGCCATCGTTCGGGCTCGGCTGCGTCGGGGGAGCCGCCGGCATCGCGCGCGTCAACGACTACCTCGTCGGGCACCCGACGGGTGTCGGGGTGCTGCTGAGCGTCGAGCTCTGCTCACTCACCCTGCAGCGCGACGACGAGACCATGGCGAACTTCGTCGCGACCGGCCTGTTCGGCGACGGGGGAGCGGCGGTGGTGATGCTCGGGGACGAGCACCCGCTCGCTGCGGGCCCGCGAGTGGTCGCCTCCCGCAGCGCCCTCTACCCCGACTCGACCGACGTCATCGGCTTCATCGTGGGCGGCACGGGGTTCGAGATCGTGCTGACGCCCGGGGTGGCCGACGTGATCGAGACGCATTTCCCTCGGGATGTCACGGCCTTCCTCTCCTCCCAGCGGCTCACGCTCGACGACATCACCACCTGGGTCGCGCACCCGGGCGGGCCGCGCATCCTCGAGGCCTTCGCCTCGTCGCTCGGCCTCGCGCGGGATCATCTGGCGGCGAGCTGGGCGACGCTCAACCGCGTGGGAAACCTGTCGTCCGCGGCGGTGCTGCACGTGCTCGCCGACACCATCGCGGTCGGCACCCCGACCGGCTACGGCCTGCTGTTCGCCCTCGGCCCGGGGGTCAGCGCCGAGTTCGTGCTGCTTGACTGGGCTGCATGAAAAGGGCCGCATGATCTGGTATCTCGCACTCATCCTCGCGACCGGTGCCGAGCGCATCGTCGAGCTCGTCATCTCCCGCCGCAACGCAACGCTCGCGTTCTCGCGCGGCGGCGTCGAGTACGGGCACAAGCACTTTCCGTGGATGGTCGCGCTGCACACGGGGCTGCTGCTCGCGTGCATCGCGGAGGTGTTCCTGCTCGACCGGCCGTTCATCCCGGCGCTGGGCTGGACGATGCTCGCGATCGTCGTGCTCTGCCAGGCCGGCCGGTACTGGGTGATCTGGGCGCTCGGCGAGCAGTGGAACACGCGCGTGATCGTTGTGCCTGGGGCGGGCCGGGTCGTGAACCGTGGGCCGTACCGGTGGTCGTGGCTGCGGCATCCCAACTACATCATCGTGGTCGTCGAGGGGATCGCGCTGCCGCTCGTGCACACCGCGTGGGTGACCGCGCTCTTATTCACGGTGCTCAACGCGGTGCTGCTGCTGAAGTTCCGCATCCCGATCGAGAACGGCGCGCTGCGCACGCTCGCGCCCACCGCCCCGCCGCGATAGTTGCCGTTCCGGGGGATTGCACCCGGCGCAACGGGCACTATCCCCCGGAACGGGAACTCTCGGCGGAGGGTGCGGCCAGCGCCGCCGCATCCTCGCGCCGGGCGAGGCGCGCGAGCAGGAAGCCGAAGCCCGCAGCGATGAAGAACATGAGCACGCCGTAGACCGCACCGGGCAGCGACATCTCGACGCTCATGAGCACGGTCTGCGCGATGACGATCGCGAGGGTGGCGTTGTGGATGCCGATCTCGAACGAGCTCGCGATCGCCTGCGGGCGCGTCACCCTGAACAGGCGGGGCACGAAGTAGCCGACGGTGAGGCTCAGCAGGCAGAACAGCACCGTGATGCCCGCGAGCTGCGCGAAGTTGGCGAGCAGGATCGACAGGTTCGCGACCACGGCCCCCGCGATGACGATCGCGAGGATGACGATCGACGCGATGCGCACGGGCTTGTCCATCGAGTCGGCGAAGGCAGGCCTCCACCACCGCACGAGCATGCCGAGAATCACCGGCAGCAGCACGATCGCGAACACCTCGACGGCCTTCGCGAACTGGATGCCGAGCCCGCCCTCCGAGGGCAGGAAGTACGCGATCGAGAGATTGGCGATGATCGGCAGCGTGAACACGGCGATGACCGAGTTGATCGCCGTGAGACTGATGTTGAGCGCGATGTCGCCGCGGAACAGGTGGCTGTAGAGGTTGGCGCTCGTGCCGCCTGGCGAGGCGGCGAGCAGCATCATCCCGACAGCGAGGATCGGCGGCAGCTGGAACAGCAGCACGAGCCCGAAGCACAGCGCCGGCAGGATGAGCAGCTGGCAGCCGAGCGCGATGAGCACCGCCTTGGGGTGTTTCGCGACACGCTTGAAGTCGCCTGGCGTGAGACTGAGGCCGAGCCCGAGCATGATGATGCCGAGGGCGATTGGCAGTGCAATGGTGGTCAACGCTGATCCCATGGCCCCAGTGTGGCCTATGTCGAGCGGTGCTCGCTACTGTGTGGGCGAGCGGCCGGATGCCGCGCCCACCCCATTCGCGGCGGCGATCAGGCCGACCAGCGCATCCCGTGCGGCCTCGAGTTCGGCGACGGGTATGCCGAGCCGCTCGACCACGCGACCTGGGACGGATTCGGCGTCCCGGCGCAGCGCGGCCCCCGCCGCCGTGAGGCTCACGTCGAGCGCCCGCTCGTCGCTCGCGTTGCGCGCCCGGGAGACGAGCCCGGCGGCCTCGAGTCGCTTGAGCAGCGGCGAGAGCGTCGCGGGCTCGAGGTAGAGCGTCTCGCCGATGTCGCGCACGGTGCGCGGGCTGCGCTCCCAGAGCGCGAGCATCACGAGGTATTGCGGGTGGGTGAGCCCCATCGGCTCGAGGATCGGCCGGTAGATGCCGATGACGCTGCGGGATGCCGCGGCCAGCGCGAAACACACCTGGCGGTCGAGCGCGAGCGGGTCGGCGAGTGGGTCGGCGACGGCTGAGGTGGCGGCATCCATTCGACCATTGTACTAATAGTTAGTACACTAATTATATGAGTGAGCGCAGACTGCAGTGGTGGGAGCGGCTCAACCGCTCCCTCTTCCCGTACATCGGCCCGCCGCCGCTCGGCCCGTACGGCGAGGAGCCGCTGCCGCCGACCGCCGCGAAGGCCTGCCCGCTGTGCGGCCAGGCGATGTCGCTGCACGTGATCGAGCGCAGCGGCGGCAACGTCTCGACGCGCCTGCACTGCCCGCGCTGACCGGCGCCGACCTCGCGGCGGGAGTTGCAGCACCTCGCGGCGGGACAACGTGCGCGGCGGCGGGAGCAACGACTCCCGCCGCCGCGCACGTTCTCCCGCCGAAAGCGGCGCCGCGCCCGCGATGACCGCCGCACGTGTCGGCGAGAAGTCCTCCCGTTAACTTCTTGTTACGCCGGCGTCGGTTGCGAAACTTTCCTGTTGCACTCCCGTGGACCTCCCCTATAGTCGGAGAGGTAAGAGGTCCTACCACTGGAGAGACATGCAAGAGACGAGTCCGAACTACCACGGGTACCGTTCGTTCGACTACCTGGAACCGCACGCCGACTTCAAGGTCTTCGACCTGGCGCCGGAGCTCGGTCGGGTGCCCGCATACGACCTCGGGCTGACCGGGGAGCAGTCGGCGCGAGTGACGCGCATCCTCGCCGACAACCACGTGATCTCGCTGCACGAGCACCCGAAGATCCTCACAAGCGACCCGCACCAGCTGCGCGAGTACAACCACACCGGCCGCAACTCGATGGGCTACGAGGGCCTCGCCAAGTCCGGGATGTCGGCCCTCTTCGACAACTTCATGAACGGCACGAACTGCGTCACCTCCGAGCACGGCTGGAAGTGGAACGACGTGGTCTACGACCTCGGCCTGCGCTTCGCCGACATCGCCAAACAGGACTACGTCGTGCTCGTCCGCACCGTCGCAGAGCTCGAGAAGGCCAAGGCCGAGGGACGGGTCGGGCTCGTGGCCGGTCTCGAAGCGGCGACAATGATAGAGAACGAACTCGACCGGCTGGACATCCTGTACGGCCTCGGCGTTCGCCAGATGGGTATCGCCTATTCGATGGCGAACCAGTTGGGTTCGGGACTGTCGGAGCCGCAGGACGGCGGCCTGACGACGTTCGGCCACAAGGCGGTCGAGCGCATGAACAAGCTGGGCATCGCAATCGACATCTCGCACTCCTCGGACAGAACGAGCCTCGACGTGATCAACGCGTCGAGTGTTCCGGTATTCATCACCCACGCCGGCGCGCGCACGGTGTGGCCGACCAACCGCATGAAGTCCGACGAGGTCATCATCGCGTGTGCCGCCCGGGGCGGGGTGATCGGCCTCGAGGCCGCACCGCACACGACCCTGTCGGAGGGGCATCCGCACCACTCGATCGAGTCGGTCATGGACCACTTCAGCTACTGCGCCGACCTCGTCGGGATCGATCACGTCGCGTTCGGCCCCGACACCAACTTCGGCGACCACGTCGGACTGCACGACTCGTTCTCCGGGCATCTCACGATCGGCCAGGCACACGGCCACGTCGACTATCCCAAAGTGCCGTACGTGGCCGGGATGGAGAACCCCGCGGAGAACTTCACCAACATCGTCGGTTGGCTCGTCAAAAACGACTACGCCGACGATGCAATCAGCAAGGCAATCGGATCGAACATTTTACGAGTTCTCAAGGAAGTCTGGTGACCAGCACAATGATCAAGAAACGCCATGTGGCGACGGCACTCCTCGCCGTTGCAGCTCTGACCATGACGGGATGCTCCCTCAACGAGGGGGAGTCGGAACCGGCGAACGACGGTGACACCGTTCTGCGCATCGGGACGACCACCGAGGTCTCGAACTACAACCCGCTGCAGTCGCTCAGCAAGACCGACAACTGGGTGCTCAACGCGATGTACCCGCACCTCATGCGCATCGACGAGAACGCCGAGAAGGTGCCGGAGCTCGCCTCCGAGTACAGCTACGAGAACGACGGCGCGACAGTGGTCTACACGCTGCGCGACGACTTCGTGTGGTCCGATGGCGAGCCCGTGACATCCGCCGACGTCAAGTTCTCGGCCGAGGCGATCATGGAGTACCAGCTCGGCAACGTGGCTGCGAAGCTCACCTGGGTCGAGTCGATCGAGGCGCCGGATGACACGACCGTGAAGTTCAACCTCACGCAGCCGTACGCACCCTTCGCCGAGGGCGTCGGATTCTGGATGGCCATCGCGCCGGAGCACATCTTCGCCGAGGCCGGCGACCTGTCGCAGTTCGCGAACGACAGCGACTGGGTGGGCGCTGGCGCGTACATCCTCGAGTCGGTCACCCCAGGACAGCGCTACGTGATGAAGGCGAACGAGAACTACCCGTACGCCCCGGAGGGTGGTGCAGCCGTCGAGACCGTCGAGTACATCGTCTACCCCGACATCAACACCATGCTGCTCGCGCTCGGCAACGGCGACATCGACCTCATGGCGAACCCCGTGCCGGCATCCGCCGCCGCGTCGCTCGAGAGCAATGACGACATCACGCTGCAGACCGTCGACTCGCTCGGCTTCGCGCACCTCACCTACAACATGAACAACCCGACGCTCGCGCAGCAGGAGGTTCGCCAGGCACTCTCGATGGTGGTCGACACCGAGTCGATCATCGCGACGATCCTGCAGGGCGACGGCGAGCAGATGGTCGGGCCGATCTCGCCGATCTTCGCCGAGTTCGACAACGCCGACCTCGATGCCTACCCGTTCGACCCCGAGGCGGCCCGCGAGCTGCTCGAGGACGCCGGGTTCGCCGACGGCGACGGTGACGGTCTGCTCGACGGCGTCGCGTTCGAGATGGTGTGCGACCAGAGCAACGCGAACCTCACGAGGGTCGCCGAGGTCGTGCGAGAGGATGCAGCGGAGGCCGGTATCGGCATCACCCTCGCGTGTGTCGAGCGCAACACCTTCCTGGCACGCACCAAGGCCGGCGAGTACGACATCGACCTCAGCCAGTGGGGCGTCTTCGACAACCCCATGGACCAGCTGCGCAGCACCTACCTGTCGAGCAACCCCGGTGGCATCAACTACAACCTGGTGCAGGACCCGGAGCTCGACGAGCTCATCAACGACGCGGCACTGACCGTCGACCGCGATGACTTCATCGAGAAGATCCAGGGCATCGACGAGTACGTGCACGACCAGGCGCTGCTCACGCCGCTCTACGTCGAGCAGTTCCAGTTCGCGTACCGGTCCGACAGGTTCACCGGCTTCGCGCCATCGCCGAGCGACCTGCTCGGCATGGTGACGGGCTACTCGCTGTCACAGGTCACCCCGGTCGACTGACCGACAGGGAGGGGAGGAGAAAGCCATGCTCGCGTACATCTCGAAGAAGGTGCTGCGCGCGGTCCTGACCGTTTGGATCGCCGTCACCATCACGTTCTTCCTGCTGCGCCTGCTGCCGGCCGATCCGACCCTCCTTGTCGTCGAGGGCGACATGACCGAGGCGATGCAGGCCTCGCTGCGTGAGCAGTACGGCCTCGACAAACCGCTCCTCGTGCAATACGTGCTCTACCTGGGCGAGCTGCTGACGGGCAACCTCGGAACCTCGTTCCGGCAGCTCGCCCCGGTGAGCGAGGTCATCATGGACCGGCTCCCGTGGACGCTCCTGCTCGCGGGGTCGGCCTTCGTCATCACGATCCTCATCGGCATCCCGCTCGGCGTCTATGCCGCCGTGGGACGCGGCAAGGTCATCGACAAGGTCGTGCAGGTGCTCGGTGTCACGAGCAACGCGCTCTTCGTGCCGAGCGTCGCCATCCTGTTCCTCGTCGTGGGGGGATCGGTGCTCGGGTGGTTCCCGATCGGTGGTGCCATCGACCCGGATACGCGGGGGCTCGCCGCCTACGCGAGCCTCTTCCACCATCTCGCCCTGCCGTTGCTCTCGCTCGTGCTCGTGCAGCTCGGGCCATACGCCCTCACCCTCCGCACCAACATGCTCGAGGTGCTCGGCGAGGACTACATCAAGAGCGCCAGGTCACGCGGGCTCACCCCGCGGCGCACGATCTGGCGCCACGCCCTCCGCAACGCCATGCTCCCGGCGCTCACCCTCATGGGGCTCCAGCTCGGCGCGCTCATCGGCGGCGCCGTGCTCACCGAGACGATCTTCGCCTATCCGGGTGTCGGCCGGCTCATCTACGAGGCCGTGCAGCAGCTCGACTACCCAGTGCTGCAGGGCGCCTTCGTCATGCTCGCGATCACCGTGGTGCTCGCGAACCTCCTGACCGACATGATCGCCCTGGTACTCAACCCGAGGATTCGCGCATGACCCTCCAGCCACCATCCGCAGGCAGCTCGCCGGTCCCAGCGGTGCCGCTCGCGACGCTCACGACCATGCGCCGCGGCAAGGGCACCGGCAGCAACCGGTACTTCGCGAAGCCCTCCGGCTACCTCTCGGTCGCAGTACTCGTGATCTTCGCGTTCACCGGCATCTTCGGCCCGATGCTCGTCGAGCGTCCGAGCGGCCTCGGCGGCGACATCCTGCAGTCGCCGTCGATGGCCCACATCTTCGGCACCGACGATCTCGGTCAGGATGTCTTCGCGCAGGTCGTGTGGGGAACCCGCGTGAGCCTCATCGTCGGCGTCGTCGCCTCGATCATCGCGATTGTCATCGGCACGACCCTCGGCCTCATCGGCGCGTACGTGAAGAAGCTCGACCCGATCGTCACGACGCTCACCGACGTCATGCTCTCGCTGCCCCTGCTGCCGCTCATGATCCTCGTGACGGCGCTCGCCGGCCCGAGTGTCACGACGCTCACGATCGTCATCGGCGTGCTGTCGTGGGCGGAGGTGGCGCGACTCATCCGCTCGAACGGCATGGTCGTCTCGGCGATGCCGTACATCGACGGCGCGCGTGTGCTCGGCGCTGGGCCCGGCCGCATCATCGCGACCGAGATCTTCCCGGCGGTCGTGCCGCTCATCGTCGTGAGCGTGCTGCTCACCGCGGCGCGCGCGGTCATCTCCGAGGCCGGCCTGAGCTTCCTCGGCATGGGCGACCCGTCGTCGTGGTCGTGGGGTCGCATCCTGCTCAACGCCCAACGCTCCGGGGTGCTCGCGACGGCCTGGTGGCAGACGCTGTTCCCCTCGCTCGCCATCCTGCTGCTCGTGCTCGCCGCGACGATCGCGGGCATCCGCTACAACGACTCGCGCGACCCGCGCACGAAGGGACTGTGACGATGCACCTCTCCGACGCGTTCTACGACAGGGTGCAGGCCGAGCTTGTTCGCGGCCTCGCCGACGAGGGTCTCGACGGCATCCTCGTCACGACTCCAGGCGATGTCGCCTACCTCGCCGGCTTCTTCTACGCGGTCACCGAGCGCCCGGTCTACCTCTGGTTCGGTGCCGACGGCGAGCGGTTCTGCCTCATGCCAGAGCTCGACGACGAGTACGCGCGGGCCCAGGGCATCCGGGCCGAGATCGTCACCTACTTCGAATACCCGGGCGTCGTCTCGCCCGAGCAGCACCTCGCCGCCGAGCTCACGCGTCGTGGCCGGGCCGTCGGCACGATCGGGGTCGCAGCCGCCCTCACCACTGGCGCGCTCATGACGCTCCGCTCCGTGCTGCCCGACGTGGCCTGGGCGCCGACGGGCATCGTGGGCGGGATGCGGCGCACCAAGCACCCCGAGGAGATCGAATTCCACCGCCAGGCCGGCGCCATCTGCGACGAGATGCTCGCCGCCGGGCGTTCGCTCATCGAGGACTCGCTGCGCACCGGCGCACAGCTGCCCACCGAGGGCGGCCTCGCGCGCCACGTGATCGGCTTCGGCACCGAGGCGATGTACGACCGCTACGACCACGTCATCTACACGACCAAGCTCGCCGGCGGTCTCGTCTACGCGGGCCCCAACTCGGCGCGACCGCACGGGCTGCCGAGCAGTCGCCGGCTCGAGATCGGCGACACCCTCATCCTGTCGCTCGGCGCCGCGGTCGCCAGCCGCTTCGTCGAGAGCGAGCGCACCTTCGTCATCGGCGAGCCGACCGACGACCAGCGCTCCTACTTCGCGACCGCCCTCGAGGCGCAGGACGTCGGGGTGCGCGGGATGACGGTCGGCCGCACCTGCGCCGAGGTCAACGCCGAGTGCCTCGACGTGATCCGCGACGCGGGCTACGGCCGCTTCATCCGCCACCGCCAGGGGCACGGGATCGGCATTGCGCAGCACGAGGCGCCGTGGATCGAGGACGGCGACTCGTCGCTCATCGAGGCCGGCATGGTGCTGTCGAGCGAACCAGGCATCTACGTGCCGGGGCACGGCGGCTACCGGATCTCCGACTCGGTGCTCACGACGGACTCCGGCCCCGAGCGCCTCACGAACTACCCGCGAACCCTCGAAGAGAATGTGATCGCCGCATGAGCACCGACATCCAGGACGTCGAATACTTCGCCACCATCAACGGCGCGCGCCTCAAGCTGCAGGTGCTCGG
>Ga0247804_10000506_pt1 | contig 17914 bp, 19 predicted proteins | sample UWRJL029104C1_FD_181142 | JGI IMG/M metagenome (GOLD analysis project Ga0247804, IMG submission 181142) | Plant litter microbial communities from Arlington Agricultural Research Station in Wisconsin, United States - UWRJ-L029-104C-1 | ecosystem: Environmental > Terrestrial > Plant litter >...
TCCAATACTTCGCGCAAGACCAGTAATACGGCATCGACCATATTAATTCTCCACCCGAATAATGCCTTGTGCGGTTTTGGGATTAAATTCGCCAAAAAATGGATAGTCACCCGGTAATAACGGCCCAATAAAAATAATAGCTCTGGCTCCGCCCATAATGACTTTTTCCCGGTTGAGCTCGTAGCTTTCAAATTCTTCCGGCGTCGCATCGCGATTGAGCACAATCAATTTCACTTTGGTATTGGCCGGAATAACTAACTGCGATGGATAAAATAAGTGGTCGCGTATTTCAATAGTAAAGGTCGGCACCTCGGCAGTGGCCAGCGTGCAAAAAAATAAACACCCGAGCATTGCGCTATTGATTATCCGTTTCATGAGCCCTGCCTTGTTGATCCAACACATTATTATGGGAAGTATTTTTTACGTGGTTATGAATTGCAGGGGTGGCAGCAAAGGTCACCATCACTAATAAGCCCTGCCCGTAGCGAGACTGGGTTAGTGCTATCTGTGCGCCATGTAAATCCACCACTTGTTTTACAATCGATAAACCCAAGCCGCAGCCGGGTGTTTTGGAATTGTGACGGTCACCACCCAAGCGATAGAAGCGATCAAATACCCGCTCATATTCTGCGTTGGGAATGCCGGGGCCGTTGTCCATTACTTCCAGCACTACATCTTTACCGCGCAGCCAGGTATTGATGGCAATGCGCCCTGAGTCGGGCGTGTATTTAATCGCATTGCCCAATAGATTATTTAACAGCGTCGCAAGTGCAGTGCGATCACCAGCGACCCAACACTCATCGCCATTAAATTCAATTTGGTGATGTTTTAATTCCAGCGCTTCACTTTGTTCAACAATGGTTTGTTTTGCCAATTGCGTGAGATTAACCGCTGCAAAGCTTCCCATAAAATGATCTGGCGCGGTGCGGTTGAGCAATAAAATTTGCTCAACCAAATAACTCATGCGTTCAATTCCCTGTTTTAGTTTCATTACCGATGCAGGCGTAGGCTGCAACTCGTGCAACAAATTTTCACAGTGAATTTTTAGCGCGGCAATCGGTGTGCGCAATTCGTGCGCGGCATCGCCAGAGAAGCGTTTTTCGCGCGCGAAGGAGGCATCCAGGCGCCGCAATAAATCGTTGGCTGATTGTGCTAATTGCACCAGCTCGACGGGCATATTCTGCTGCTCTAATGAGTGTAAATCGGTTGCTTCGCGCTGGCGTAATTCGCGCGCGAGGTTGGTCACGGGTTTTAAACCAACGCCGAGTATCCACCAAATAATCAGGCCGATAATAGGAATGGCAATCACCATGGGGTAGACGGCTTGTAAAATCATTGATTCGGCCAGGCGATAGCGTTGGTCGTCGCGTTCAGCAACAATAAACCAACTGGATTTGTCGCTGCTCAGAGTGACTAACACATGCCAGCGATAGTGATGAAAATTCACAAAACGAAAACCTTCAACCAGTGGCACTACCACTTGCTCGGGCATGGCCGCCGAGTGCGCCAATAATTTTCCGTCCTGCGCGACCCACTGAAATTCCAGTGAGGTTTCGGTATCGCTAGTGCGTGCCGGAAAACGCAATATTTCTGCGCGCGCGCGCGTTTGTTCGTGCCATTGCGGCAAGGCGTAATTTAATACATCAACTTGTTGCAGCAGGCGTTGATTAAACAAACGTTCAGCTTCATCCATACTGCTGAGGTAGCCGCGCACCGTCGCCGCAAAATTAGCGAGAGTGACTATCGCCAACAACACAATCACTAAAAATCCGCGAATGGATTTCACGGGCGCGGCACCATATAACCAATGCCGCGCAGTGTGCGAATAAAATTGGGCGGTAATTTTTTACGCAAATTATGGATGTGTACTTCAATCGCATTGCTGGCGACTTCATCGCCCCAGGAATACAACTTGGCCTCCAAACCTTCGCGGGTTTGAATAACGCCCACATTTTCAACCAGTGCTTTAAGCAGCATATATTCGCGGCGCGACACACTGAGTGCGGCACCATCGAGCAGCACTTCATGGTGCGCTGTGTTTAAACACAATGAACCAATGGTAATCAACGCAGATGATGCATTGCCTAAGCGCCGCTCCAGCACCCGTAAACGCGCGAGTAATTCATCCAGTTCAAAGGGTTTGGTGAGGTAGTCATCGGCACCTGAATCCAGGCCGATAACTTTGGCGTTGGTGCTATCGCGCGCAGTGAGAATTAATACTTGGGTAGGCAATTTTTTTTGCCGCGCTATTTTTAATACTTCTATGCCGTCCATATCGGGCAGGCCGAGATCGAGCAGCATAATATCTGGCGGCTCTGCAACAATCTGTGTGCAGGCCGCTTTGCCGGTAGCCAGCCAGTTCACCGCAAAACCCGCGCGTGTCAAAGCGCTGATTATTCCTTCCGCCAGCAGCTCATCATCTTCCACTAACAATATTTGCATTGAGGATTAATCCATCATAAATGTTTTTTTGCATTGGCTATGGCTGTTGCGATTTCACTTTTGCGGCCAGCATCGGCAACTTCACGGCCAGGGCGCGGCGGTGCCTGCAGGGCTTTTTCAAATGCGATGACTGCCAGTTGATATTGTTTTTGCTGCAACAAGTAATCGCCATAAAAGTAATTGGAGTCTATGCCATCCGGATTATAGCTCAAGCCTTTTAACAGCATTGCCTTGGCTTTTTCATCATCGCCAAAACCGACTGGCCAACCGGGCACTTGATAATAGAGTGAACCGAGGCTGGTATAGGCCGAGCCGTTCATTGCAGTGGGGTCAATTTTTATTGCCTGCTCCAATAATTTTTTAGCTTGTTTAACCTGATCCAGTGCACCTAAACCGCCTTTAGCGCCAGCGTAGGTGGAGCGGATAATTGCCTCCCAAATTAAATAGGGCGCGCCGCTGTTAGCCGCGTGCAATTGCTCCGCTTCTGCAACCAGTGTGACAAACGCTTTTTCTTGTTCAGCTTGCGGGGTTTGATATTTAATTTCTGCCCAGCGAGTTTGCAATTTATGAATGTCAGCCGCTTCATCGGCATAGCTGATTAAGGCCAGGCTGCTGAGTGCAGCCAGTGCAATTATTTTCATGATTCTGTTCTTCATAGTTTCACCTTTAGGATAAACGAATCGAAATTGTGGTGCCCGGCGCTGAACTTGTTACTGGCTCCGGCAATGATTGGGCATAGCGACGAATCACCGGTAATTGATTGCGCAAGGCACTATCGATAAGGCGCGGAAAAATACTGTTGATGCGCAAAAAAATCCGCTCGGGCCAACCGATATTACGATCGCGCATGCGTGTTGCGAGCAGCATTGATTCGAGCTGCGCTGCGACTACCTCGGGTTCATCCATAGCGGTGCCTAATTCTTTATTCATCGCACAAATAGCACCGCTATTGAGGCTGGTATTAGTGGCGCGCGGTGCCAAGTGCGCAACTTGAATGTAGCCGTCACTTAATTCGCGGCGCAGTGCTTCATTAAAGCCGCGCAACGCAAATTTACTTGCACAATAAGCACTAAAACCGGGGTAGCCCAAACCGCCGAAACTAGAACCCATATTAATAATGCGACCCGATTTTTTATTTAAAAACGGCAGCGCTAATCGGGTTAGCAATATGGTGGCTGTTACATTGGTGGCAATTAATTGTTCAATGGCGTCGGGTTCATTATCTTCCAACATGCCAAATAGATTAACGCCAGCACAATTGATTAGCGCATCCAGTGGCTCTTGCAAAGCGACCAGTGCAGTGCGAATTGTTTCACGCCCATGGCGGTTGCTGATGTCGGCTTGCAATACAAAACCGTTGTTTGCCAAGAGTTTTAATTCGCGCGCAAGCGCCTGCAATTGCTGTGTTGATCGGCCTACTAAAATCAGACCGGCACCTTGCGCTGCGAGTCGCCGCGCAATTGCCTGGCCAATACCACCGCTGGCGCCGGTGAGTAAAATAAGTTTGCCTTTGAGTTTCATCTTATCGCCTCTGGTTATTATCGAATTGCCTATCAGGCCGCTTGCGCGATGGCTTGCTGTTCAATCGAACGGAAAATATTGCCGTAGAGTGTGAAAAACATTTTTGCGGCGTGGACTATATCGTCCTGATCTTTTACTTCAGTCAAACCATTCATTAATTTCTCAAAGAACACCATATGCTCCAAATCCAGGCTGCCGTGCGAACGCAAATAGGAAAATGCTTTGTTCGGCAAACCTAAATGCTGCTGGATAATATCCGCCGCTTGGCTGGCCAAATTAATACTGGTGCCTTCCAATACAAACACCATGCCAAAAAAAGCCATAGGGTTTTTGCGCATTACCGTATCGTAGGCGTAAGCGACCATCAGTTCAGTTGCTTGATTTGGGTGGCTTGAACGCACAGCTTCTTTATCGGCGCCGCAAGCTGCAAGGTCATTGAGTATCCATTCTTGATGCCCTAATTCTTCTTCGATGTACTCGGCAATTGCCTCGCGATAATGTTCTTTTTCAGCGGGCAAACGGCTACCTACCGCCATCAGTAATGGCACGGTATGTTTTACGTGATGAAATGCCTGGGTTAAAAATTCGCTATATTCCTGCAGGCTAAATTGCCCAAGGCCAATACAGCGTTGGATCAGTGGCGCACTCAATAAATAATTACGCTCAGCCTGGGTTTCAGTTTGTAAACGATTAAAGAATTCCATAAACAACTCCGGTTGTGTTGTTGGTTGAAGCAGTGGAATAAAGATGGTGAATAGTGTTTTCGTATTGCGCGATAATTGCTGCGCGACGCAAGCGGCCGTTGTCAGTCAGTAATTGATTGGCGGGAGTAAATGGTTCGGCAGCAATAATAAATTTTTGCACGCGGGCGTAATCAGGTAGATGCTGATTGATGCGGTTGATGTCCTGTGCGATTTGTTCAGCGGTAACTTGTTCTGCTGTACTTTTTCCTACGGTATTTTTTCCCGAGCTAGGTGGCGCAGCGGCAGGCACGATAATCGCGCTGCAAAAGGGTTGTGAATCGCCGATCACCATGACTTGCGCAATAGTGCGGCACAGCGACAACTCCGCTTCAATCCACTCCGGTGAAATATTGCGCCCGAAGCTGCTGATTAATAGATTTTTTTGGCGGCCGGTAATAAATAAAAATCCTTCTGCATCCAGATAACCCAAATCGCCCGTATCAAGCCATTCATTGCTGATTTGTGCCGCTTGCCCGAGATAACCGTTAAATACATTGCCGCGTACTTTGATGATGCCGCCATCAATATTAATGGCGATGTGGCTGAGCACACGCCCAACACTGCCAACCTTATCGGCGAACGGAGAATTCAAACTCACTACAGATGCGCATTCCGATAAGCCATAACCTTCATACACAGGAATTTTTATTGCGCGCGCTTGCTCAATTAATACAGCCGGTGTGCGCGCACCACCTACAGCAATAAATGCTAGCGATGCAGGCAAACCAAAACCTTGCATACTTGCCGCGACAAAGCCTTGCAAAATTTGCGGCAGCACAATCAGACTATTAGGTTGATATTGATGCAGCGCTTGCAAAAGTGTTGGCAAAGATAATTGCGAACTGCCAGTCAAACCCAGTGCAGTACCCGCCAAGACCACAACACGTTTTCCGAGAAAGAGAGGTACATAAACACCTGCGACATTTTCCAGCAGAGTGCTTAAAGGTAATAAATTTAAATGAGTGTTGAGGTCATTGGTGTTCATTCCTGAATACATTCTTTCCGCTAACGCGAGTGTGACGTTTTCCAGCGCGGAGGTAGATAAACACACACCTTTGGGTGTACCCGTTGTGCCCGAGGTAAAGGTAATTTTGGCTACAGCGTCAATTGTGGTCGCGTGTTCATACACAACTAATTGATCAAGATAAATAGCAGCAATCGGCGAATTTTTTCTTTCATTGATGTCGGTGACTTGCCCTATGTCGCCACACACCAACAGACAAGGCAGTTGCGCCTGTGCAATCACATGCTGCAATTGGGCGCTTGAAAAAAACCGTGGCAGCGGCACCAAGGTGATATTGGCTTGCCATGCAGCGAGGTCGGCAATAATCCACTCGATGGAGTTCTCGCCCCACAAACCGGCGCGGCCCATATTCTGCGCAAGCAACCAATTTGCCAAGGCATCAATCTGGGTTGCGAGTTGTGCGTAAGTGATTGCCGTTGTTGCGCCGGTTAGCGCAATTTTTTCCGGCGTAACGAGTGCGTGTTGATAAATTGCGGCGAGAATTTTATTCATCATTCAGCTCCTTCTTTTGCGCGAGATTCATTTCTGCTTTATTGGCCGCACGTAGTTGTGCACAGATTTTTTCAATCGGGCGGCGGATAGCAGCAACGGTTGCGCGATACATCGGATTATTGCGCGCCGCCGCCATCGCCGGGCGGTTATCGCCAAACATGACTTGCGGATTGTTGGTGTAATAGCTGCCCCAACTGGCGCCGCCATCGGGCAATACACTCGGGTCGGCATCGGCCAACACAATCGGGGAATAGCGCAAGCGTGCAAGCAAGGCTTTGACTTCGCGCGTGCCGGTAAACAACACGTAGTGATATCCCAAACGCTCCATCACTTCGCCAATCACGATAAACAGCAACAGGCTACTGCCTTTCCAGGTGGATACCAGATTTCCGATTTCTACAATTTGATTGCGCGCCACTTGCAAGCCGAGCTTAGCGCTAATCACTTGTTCAACCGGCGCAGCTAAATATTGCTCCGCAAATACTTGGCCGCTACTCGCGGGTGCCAAACCCACTGCAGCAGAATATTCGTCGCCACAACTCAAGCTAATAATGTTGGGTAGAAAGTGGCTTACCTGCGCCTGATGCACGGCAGAAAAACGCGCGTGAATGTAAGCCTCTACTGATGCGCGCTCCTGCGCGCCGGGAGTTTGCAAACTAAATCGGGGAATGCGGATGTGCGGCAAGCGTGGCATATGCCAGCTGCTGTATGGGGTCTCGGCTAGGGTGGCGGTCAACTCTTTCATACTGCATCCTCGGATTTGGGATCTCTTGGGATGCAGAGTAAAAAACGAAACTTAAGGAGAAATTAAGGCGGGAAAAATGTTGATAATAAAATGTCGCTAGTGGCGATTATTGTTGGGCGTCTGCTTTATCGCAAAAAACCGCTGCGCCTTTAACGCGGAAACCGCTGTATCGTCTGCTGTAAATCTGCCAGTTGCTCAGTGCGATTTTGATAAGCCACTTGTTCAAATAACTGCGCGACTTTTAGCAGGCCGGTTTGCAACTGCGGCTCTGTGTGTTGCACGCGCTGGATAAAATCACCCAAGGTTTCACCGGCATGGCGCCGATAGCCAAGTTGCGCGAGTTTGTGCTCCAGTTTTTTGATCAAGAGCGTTTCCGGCCGCAGCACAACCGCTTGGTGGTTGCGCAGCAATGCCCAGGCAAATATGGCGGCGCCGATTATTCCCAAACCAATCAACCAGAGCGTAATGCGCCAGCTTTCGTTGCCGCCCAGCAGCCTGTCCAACAAACCTTGCTGCGCTTCGTTGTCGTAATTCAGTACCCAGCGCTGCCATGTGTAGGTGGCGGCGTCCCAGCGCAGTTGCAGGTTGTAGAGCAGTTGCGATGATTGCCAGGCGCTGGCGACGAGTTCCTGATCGCCCGCACCCAGTGCTTCATTCATGCCTTGCTCGATGCGGTTGGGCGCAACGGCGGCGGTGGGGTCGATCATCTGCCAGCCTTGGCCTTCAATCCATACCTCTGCCCAAGCGTGGGCGTCGGATTGGCTGACCAGTAAATAGTTTTCTACCGGGTTCCAGCGCCCGCCCTGATAACCCACCACCACCCGCGCAGGTACTCCGGCGGCGCGCAATAAAAAGGTAAAGCTGCTGGCAAAGTGCTCACAGAAACCGCGCTTGCTGACCAGCAAAAACTCATCCACCGAGTGTTCGCCCAGCAGTGGCGGTTGCAAGGTGTAGGTAAATTCTCGATTAAACAGTGCTAGCGCCTGCGCGATAATTTGCTCGTCATTCAGATTCTGGCTGCGCCAAGTGTCGGCCAAGGCGCGGGTTTGCGGGTTGTTGTCCGCCGGCAGGCGGGTGTAAAAATCGCGTTGGAGCTGGCTGAAGGGCGGTGGTTCCGGCCAATCAATTTGCAGTGCTGAGCTGACTTTGTAGCGCATACGCTGGGCGACAGGGGTGCGGTTGAGCAGCAGGTAATCGGGGGTGATGCGGATGGTATTGCTGGTATTTTCAGTGTCTTGCGGCGTCATCAAACTGAATAACCAGGGCTGGCCGTGGGGTTCCATGATGATGCTGTAATCGATCAGCGCGCTTTTGCTGCTGGTGTCGTAATCCGGGTTACGCGGCTGCATGCCCCAACTGTCGCGCATGCGCCAGGTGCGGCCATCAAACATATCCAATACCAGCCCGCGCCAATAAAGCTGGTTGGCCGGTGGCGGTGGCTCGCTAAATTCCACGCGAAATGCCGGTGCGCGGTTGAGCGCGAGGTTGCCTAAATCGCCGGGGGAAAGGCTATCGCTAAAACCGGTTTTGGCCGCCTGCTGGTTGGGGATCGCCCAGAGCGGGCCGAGCCGGGGAATCACAATAAACAGCACCAGCATAATCGGCAGTGCGTGCAGCAAAATCATGCTGCCGCGTTTAAAGCGCAAACCGGTGGTTTGGCTGCGAGTGAGGTAGAGGGTGCGCCAGCTGGCGAGTAATAAGGCGATACACAGGATGCCGTAAATAGCGGCTTGCGGCGTTTGGTTAAACAGAAATTGGCAGGCGGCGATAACAAAACCGATGAAGATCAGCAGTTGCGCATCGCGCGCAGAATTCACTTCTAACAGCTTGAGCGAGAAGGCGCACACCAGCAAACCCACCATGGCTTCAGTGCTGGTTTTACCGGCGTAGCTGGCCAATAAACCTGCGGCGCAGATGAGCGTTAACACCGTTTTGACCAAGCCACCCGGCGCGCCCCAACGGCCGCGAAACATCTGGATGCGCCACCAAGCGACCGACGCCCACACCAGCCAGAGCCAAACCGGCAGGCTAAACAGCAGCGGCAATATGAGCAGCGCCTGCATCACCAACAGCCAAGCGAGTTTGTCGCGCGCCAGATATTCCGCGCGTTGCGCGAGCACCGGTTTGGTTTTGCGATAACGGGACAGCCGCTTAGCGAGCATAATCGGCCTCGCGTGGGAGGTTAAATTCGGCCAATGCGCTTAACGCCGTTTGTAGATGATGCTCACCCAAGCCGGGCGCGAGGTTTCTGTCCAGCAGGCGCATGCCGTAAGGAATTTGTCGCCGCTCGTATTCTAAGGCCCAGTAACACAGGCCGGATAAACGCAGCTCCTGCGGCAGGGTGAGGCTGTCCCAATCCAGCCATTTTTCGGCCGACAAAAACGCCTCGTACTCTTTGGTGAACAGGCCTTTGTCCTGCGCGTATTGTTTCCAGGCAATGTGTTTGATGGGGTCGCCCGCCTGATAATCGCGCAGGCCGCTAAAGTCATCGCCGCCGCGCTGGCTGGTGCCGCCTTCGCTGCGGCCATCACTCGCTTGCGTATGAGGTTCCTCGCTGATAATCGGCGCGGGGTAAATCAGCGCGGTCGCATCCACATTTAGCCAGGTCCAGCAGCGGATAATGCCGAGCGGGAAACGGCTCTGCACCAGTAATCGCCCCGGCCGTAAATAGCCGCGCTGGTTGCTCTGCGCGCGCAGTATGACTTGCTGGGGTTCGTTGTGGTTGAGGGTGATAACTTGCGTCTCGCCGCCCGGCCAGCGCAGTTCGAGGTTGTCGCAACCGGCTGTGTTGATGCAGTTAAGCTCCAGCACAAAAGCGACCGCATCACCCGCAAACGCCGGTTTGGCGCCGACAAAACGAATGCTGATTCCGGCGAGGTTGGCAAAGGCGTGGAGAATGCTGACCACAAAAATACTCACCAGCAGATAGCTCAGCCCCAGAATTAAATTGTTCTGGTAGTTGGTGCCCAGCAGCCAAATTACCGCCGTCGCCAACAGGTAAAGCCCGCCGGTGGCATTGGGGAAGGTATAAAGATTTTTGCGGTTGAGTTGCACTTGCCGCGCGTGCGGCGTGCGCTCGTCGATCCAACGAAAAAAGCGCCGTTCCCAGCGGGCGCGCCATGCCGAACGAATGCTATTCATCGCTTAGCCCAGCACATTCACGCTGTCGCGCAGATGTTTGACCAGCGGTTCCCAATCCTGATTATGGCCACGGCCGCGCACGCGGTGGCCGACTACCGCAGGCAATACAGTTTGCACATCTTCCGGCACCAGATATTCACGGTTGTGAATCAGCGCCCAGGCTTTGGCGGCGCGCAACAGCGCAAGCGCGCCACGGGGCGATAAACCATAGGCAAATTGGGCATCGCTGCGGGTAAAGGCGACCAGCCGTTGCACATAATCGAGCAGCGCATCGCTGGCTTTTATCTGATGCACCGCCGCTTGAATACCGGCGAGTTGTTCAAGAGTAACCATGGGCGCCAGTTCGCGGATGCGCGCGCGCGGATCAACACCTTGAAATAACATCCGCTCGGAAGCAGGGCTGGGGTAGCCGAGCGAGATACGCATTAAAAAGCGGTCTAGTTGCGATTCCGGCAGCGGAAACGTCCCGCTTTGCGATAACGGGTTTTGCGTCGCTATCACAAAAAACGGTTTAGGCAGCGGGCGGCTTTTGCCTTCAATGGTGACCTGGCCTTCTTCCATCGCCTCTAATAATGCGCTCTGGGTTTTGGGTGAGCTGCGGTTGATTTCATCGGCCAGCAACACTTGGGTAAACACCGGGCCGGGGTGGAATTTAAACACGCCTTGCTCGCGCTCAAAAATCGCTACGCCGAGAATATCGGCGGGCAGTAAATCGCTGGTGAATTGCACCCGTTCAAACTTTAATCCGAGCACTTTAGCGAGGCAGTGGGCAAGGGTGGTTTTGCCCATGCCGGGTAAATCTTCAATCAGAAGATGACCCTCGGCGAACAGGCAAGCGAGCGATAAGCGCACTTGTTGGTCTTTACCTAAAACGATCTGGTCTACTTGCTGAATAATGGTGTTGATCAGTGACTGCATGGATAACCCTGATAATCGATTGACTCAGATGCGAGCATAGCTCAGGGGCAAAACCGGGGGAATTAAGAATCGCAAAGTTGGGGGGTTAGGTCTTGATTAGGAGTGGAGGTTCGCATTTATGTAGGTTGGGTCGCGCCGCAACCTACGTACTAAAGTTCAAGGTCATACATTTCTGACAAAAACCATAAATCCTCTTTTTTAACAAAGAGGTATCTTGAGTTTATTCCAGTATTTGGGATGCCATATGTTACATATTTGCATGATGTGTATTCACAAGGTTTTTTTTCATCAATGCTTAAAACTTTCCAATCCTCCCATCCAGGCACCTTTTCACCAGTTATTAATGGCCACTTTTCAAATTCAACTTTAGTTATCTCCTTAACTACAGTTTCGTTTTCTGTAGCTCCCACATATTCAGTTACGTAGCGAAGTGGGAATAGAGTTCTCGTCAGCGCGATACTGGGATTATTTAAATATGAATCCACAAACTCGTTGAATTCACCATCATCTGCATAAGCATTACTACAAATCGTGATTACTAATAATATTTTTAGGGATAAACTTTTTAGCATCGCAGTCTTTCCTTTAGAGTAACGTTGAGCGCAGTGGCGCGTTGTAAGTTACGCATGTGCGATAAACTGCGCGCAACGATTCGCTAAATGGACGACTTAAAAACTGTCCAGCCACGTAGTGGCGAGTTGCTGCGCCTTGTTATGGCCACTTTTGATATGAAAAATTAATTGCTCGCACTATTTCTGCGATTGACTTCGTCTTGAACTAATTTTCTCTCGTGCCTAGTAACCCAAGTTTCTACAGTAATTATTTTTGGATAACTCAGGATTTCATTGGCCACTTGCATGTGCAGCTTGAAGTTTGGAATATTGACTTTTCTAAGAATTAATCCATTCCAAAATACAGATAGTGCTAAGTAAATGGTATATGAAAATATATATAAACCGCCCAATATAGCAACCAAAAGGAAAAAATCCGAAGGCGAATGTATTCCGAACATTGTCTTTACTCTCCGAGCCTCCATGATTGCTTTTCCTTAGTATTTCTAAGAATTTTTGGATGTTTTGCGCAAATTGCTTCAACTCTCGTTTCAGTAAGGTTTGTTTCGGCCGCTATAGCTTCGGTACTTCTAAAAATATGCGGTGTGTTGATGGTTGATTTTTTTAAGAAACTAAATACCTTGTCATTATCTTTTGTGTTTTTTATATGGTTCCATAGACACGTGGACATGCCAATTACAGCAGCAACAATAAGACCGGAAATTAAGCTATTGCTTGATACAAATTCAAGAAACTCTTTCATATTTATCTCTGCTATAACATTTATATTCCGCTCATGCGCGGATTCCATTTTTGCTTTTTTCTATAAAGCTGTCCAAATAACTGATTCTACTCAAGATTCAGCTCGACCGCGTTGGCTAATACGCACTCAAAGCCAGCATGCGCAGTAATCGGTTCGCCACAGCACAATATCTCTCCTAACGAATACTGCAAGTCATTGGCTATCGTGAGCTAAATTTTTAGCTTGGTAATACTTTTGAGCATTGCAAAGAGTGCAAGTTAGCACGGTAATGCGAAGGTCTTTTTTGGGCGCGCTGCCGATCTTCAATTCGTTGCGGTTCGTAAACTCAGTCTACGCGACCCGCCCCAACCTACAGGCACGCTGGGATGGGCATGCCTAGATGGCACTGATTAATCAGCAGCAACCACACAGTTGCGCCCTTGCTGTTTGGCTTGGTACACGGCTTTGTCGGCGCGTACAAACCAGTCTTCCAAACTTTCATCGGCGCGCAGTTGGGCGCAGCCAAAAGAGGCGGTTAGTGCGCCGTCGGGGTCGTTGAGTTCTATTTCAATTTGCACGCGCAATTGCTCTGCAATCTGCATGGCATCGGCGAGCAGGGTATTGCGTGCAAGCACTACAAATTCTTCGCCGCCAAAACGAAAAATACGGTCAGTTTTGCGCACGCGGCGGATGAGTAAATTGGCTAAATCCACCAACACACCATCGCCAATATTATGGCCAAACTTGTCATTGACCATTTTGAAAAAATCCAAATCCAGCACAATTAAGGTGGCGGGTATTTGGTTGCGGGCGCAGTCCTGAATACTCAGCCGCAGTTCTTCATCCATGGCGCGGCGGTTGCCCAACAGGGTGAGTGCATCTTGATTGGCGTAGTCTTGCAGCAGCTGCTGTTGTCTGTGTGTGAGCAGGGCGAATACATAGGCCATGCTGCCGCACATGAGTAGCGACAACAGCATCGCAAAGGTTTCGGTCGGATTTTTTAATTGCAGGGCGATGGGCAATATGGCGGCAATCGATAAGAGATTGGCGATAAGTGCGGCCTTGGCGCTGAGCAAAAAGAAATTGGCGAGCAGGGCGGGGAACAGCCAAAACACAAATAGCGGTTCATTGAGGTGGGCAACCGCGACGGCTCCGGCAGAGTAAAGCGTGGCTGTAATGTTGGAGATCAGTTGTGTTGCCCGGCCGCGCCGGTAGGTGAAAATGGCACTGCTGAGTGCGACAACTACAATCCCCAAGTCCACCAAGGCATTGGCTATTTCACCGTTCAGATAGCGGATCACGCAAAAGGGTGCAACTCCCAGGCTGGCGAGAATCGCGAAGAGGTATACCAGCCCGCGTTGGAACTTGTTTTTTGAGTCAGTCAGCATAGGTGCTGGCAGCTCCTCCCGGTTTGAATCCATCTCACGACGTTGAATTCTTGTTGCGGCACTCTTATTTAGCGCCGTTTTTTGTCGCCTAAAGCATAGTTGGAAAACCCCTGTCTGCCCACTAGTTATTGCGCGCCTGCGGGTACGTCCAGCCAAGTGAAGATACGTTCCTGCATGTAGGGATAAAAAGGGTTGGAGTAAAGCCGCATACCCGCTTCCGCCTTAATGATCACCGTGCCGGATTCGCCCAGCAGATGCAGGCTGCCTAGGCGAATGCCGTAGAACTCATCGATATTGGGTTGCAGGCCATACGTTGGGTCATTGATGGGGAAAGGTAGCGCCACGTGGGAGAGTGAAAACACACCCGGCGGAAAGGCTAAATCGAGTGGGCGCGTTTGTTCATTCATCGACCCCGCAGGCTGGCGGCGTTCACTCACCGCCATAGTGGTTGCATCGCGGTTGCCGATTTTTACCAAATCATAAGCATGCGGCCCGGCGGAAAAAGTCTCGTTCATAAAGTGGGCGGCCGAATGTTTGGTGATGGGGGCGAAATTTTCCTGGCGATTGATATCGAATAGCACCAACTCACTCTGGTTTTGCGGCAGGTAGCGATACAAATACTCTTCGATAGCGGCGGTTCTAACCGTGGCATCCATCAGCGATTGAAAGGTCAGTATGGGTGGCAATTGTTCCAGTGTTTTATTTTTTGCCATGAGCGCGATACGCAATTGCAACTGCACGGAAAAACGGTGCGCCTGCCAAGCCGCATTCACCGAAAACGAATTGTATTTAAACGGATTGTATTCGAGGCTTTTACCCAGCCAGCGCTCGCCGCTTAACAGCGGTATATGGCCGATAATTTCCAAGGGTTTACTGAACCCGGCAAATTTGCTGATGCCAATCATCGGCGACAATAAAACGATTTTTTTCGGCTGCGGCAAGCTTTTATCCTTCATTGCATCCAGCGTGTAATTCAGCGCAAGTGCGCCGCCGTTGGAGTAGCCGAGCATATAAAAATTCGGGTTATCGCCCAATTGTCGTTTGACTTCCTGCGCGGCTAACTGTGTGGCTGCTACCCAATCTTGCCACTTGGCGCTTAACAAACTTGAGGGAATTGTGCCGTGGCCGGGTACGCGTACCGCAATCACTAAAAACCCCTGTTGTTCAAATGCTTGCGCGAGGCTGCGCACTGAATAGGGTGAATCGCTCAAGCCGTGCAGCATCACAATACCAGCGCGAACTTTTTTCGGCGTCAATACAAAACTGCGGTTCCAATTGGGGCTGTGCTGCAGCGTATTAAGCGGAGAGTTGGTTGCATAGCGATAGCCGTCGGTAGTATCGGAGGCGGCTAATTTTTCGGCTAATTCGGCAAAGACTTTATCTTCCTGGGCGAGATAATCACTCCACTGATATTGGCCTTTTTCAATTTTATTAAATTGCTTCGCGGTGAACTCCTGCTTGAGTTCAATACGGCGCCAAGGCTTGGCGCTTTTCAGGATGCTGCATCCGCTGACAAGCAGCGTTATCGCCAGCAGTGCGACGATGATGACGATTGACTCAATCATTTTGCACATCCAAAAATCCTTGTTCTTCGGCGCCGCTGGTTGATGGCTTTGGTGATGGTTCAGTGGTGTCCGGTGTGTGTAAAAATTCACCCTGCTGTAAATAATGAATGATCTGCTGTATGGCGTCTTTATCTTTCATGATGAAGGGGTGCGATACGGGCAGCGTAATAAAATCGTGCATCCCCTCAATTTTGGTGCTTTCCACCGAGACTTTACCGTCGTCGGGGTTGGGCAAATATAAGGATAGTATGAGGTTAATGCTGGTAGTACCCGCAATCACACCCAAATCAAAATTCACCGGCCCGAGGGTATGGGGCAAGCTGGTAGGTTCGGTGCCCAATTCATCGCCCACCGGGCCATTGACCCAATCGTAAGGCGGCAAGTTTTTTAAATTGTCGGCCACTTCGCTGCCTTTATTGGGCGGTGCCAGCATCACTACATGCTTCAATTCCGGAATGGTTTGCGTGCTCAAATACAGGCGCAACAAAATTCCGCCGAGCGAATGGGTGACAAAACTGATGCCGCTAATCGGATACTGGCGGCATTGGGCGAGTGCCGGTGGAATAGCTTTTTCAGTGAGCGTGGCGATGGGAAACTCGCGCGAGGGGTAATCCATATTCACCACCACATACTGCAGCGCGCGCAATTGTTCCTCCAGTGGCTCCATGGATTTACTGGTGCGCGCCAAACCGTGCAATAAAATCACACATTCGGGCAGTGCGGCAGTAGTAGTGGTAGTAGCCCCTTGCGGTAAAGGTGGTGAAGGAGCGGGTTCTTGGGCGTAAACTTGCCCGCAAATGCCAAACGCGGCGAGCAATGCGTATGCAGATAGTTTCATCGTTAAACTTCCATGGAGAGTGCGCGAATTATGCCACACTCTCTTTCGTATCGATTTTGGTAACCGCCACGTTTGCAACAACCGAGAATGATGGACACCACCCTGGAATTTTTTGACAGCCACAGCCACTTCGATTTTGCCGCCTTTGCTGCCGACCGAAGCGCCGTCTGGCAAGCCTGTAATCGCCAAGGCGTTACGCGTCTGCTAATGCCCGGCGTTGCACCAGAGCAATGGCAAACGGCCGCGCAATTGTGCGCGCAGTACAGCGGTTTATTTTATGCCGCAGGCATACATCCGCATTGGCTTGCCCAGCAAACCTGGCTGCAAAAAAACGCAGCAGGTTTGCTCACGCCAGCAGCACAAGAAAAAATCATCGCACTCATTAGCGATGAAATAACCCAATCGACTAATGCCGGTAACGCGCGCTGCGTCGCGGTCGGTGAATGCGGGTTGGATAACCTCATCGCCACGCCAATGGAATTGCAACAACAAGTGCTGATCACGCACATTGAAGCCGCCAATCAACTGCAGCAACCGCTGATTATTCACTGCGTCAAAGCACACAATGAATTGATCGCGCTACTTAAAAAACATCGCGCACATCACGGCGGAGTGATTCACGCCTTTAGCGGCAGTTACGAAGTAGCGCAGCAATATACGGCACTGGGTTTTTATCTCGGCATCGGCGGCACCATCACCTACGAGCGCGCAAAAAAAACGCGCGCTGCCGTTACAAAAGTTCCGCTCGAATTTTTGCTACTGGAAACCGACGCACCGGATATGCCGCTTGCTGGTAAGCAAGGCGAGCGAAATAGCCCGGAATATATTCCGCAGGTTGCGCAGGTATTGGCGGAGTTGCGGGGCATTGGTGTGAGCGACATCGCCAGCGCGACCACCAACAATGCTTTGCGCTTATTTAATTTCGTTTAATTAATTGTGTGCAATTAATATGGGCAGCTAACGGCTGCGCTTTTTATTGAGAGTTGAGTATCAGTGTGATTTTTAAAGACAATCTAACCAGCGTATCCCTTACCGAATTAATTGCCGCCACCAATTGGCAGCAGCAGTATCGGTTGATTATTCAATGGGGGAAATTAATTCAGCCAAAACCCGCCCTGCGCTTGCCCGAAAATCTAGTTAAAGGTTGCGAATTGCCAGTGTGGTTAGTGCATGAACGTGAGGGCGAGCAGCATTATTTTTTGTTTGATTCTGACAGCAGTGTGATGAATGGTTTGGTAGTGCTGTTGTTGGTGCAACTCAATGGAAAATCAGCAGCGCAAATACGCGAGTTGGATATTGCCGCGAGTATAAAATTGTTCGGGTTTGATAAGCATCTTACGCCGTCGCGCAATAATGGTTTTCGTCGCATTCTGGAGCGGGCGTTACACTTGGTTGATATGCAGTAACGCTGATTTGTTACTCCACTAATTTCTGCTTTTCCAAATATCTTTCAATTGCCCGCGTCGCGGCGATAAATCCAAACGTCCCCGTTACCATTACGCTTGAGCCAAAACCACCGGCGCAATCTAATTTCACGCCGTCGGCGAGGGCTTGTTTATCCTGGCACACTGAACCATCGGGTTGCGGGTAGACCATTTGTTCGGTCGAGTAGACGGCATCGACGCGGAATTTGCGGTTTTTATCGCGCGCAAAATTGTGGTGGCGATACAGCTGCGTGCGCACTTTGGCGAGCATGGGGTCACTGATGCTACGGCCTAAATCATCCACCGTGACTGCTTGCGGGTTGCGTTTGCCGCCGGAGGAGCCAATGGTAATCAGGCGGACTTTAATTGCTAAACAATAG
>Ga0247804_10000508_pt1 | contig 17902 bp, 16 predicted proteins | sample UWRJL029104C1_FD_181142 | JGI IMG/M metagenome (GOLD analysis project Ga0247804, IMG submission 181142) | Plant litter microbial communities from Arlington Agricultural Research Station in Wisconsin, United States - UWRJ-L029-104C-1 | ecosystem: Environmental > Terrestrial > Plant litter >...
CTCCTGGGGGATCGTGCTCATAGCTGCGATCATCCTGAGCTACATCGCTCGCGCATTCATGAATTAGCCAAGCCGATGTACTCTGGATGACAGAGGTCGAGTCCGATACGGTTCGTCCGTACACAAACGTGCAAGTTGTAGAGAGTGTTAGAGGTGACGGTCATGGCTTTGACACCTGAAGATGTTGTCAACAAGCGGTTCCAGCCAACGAAGTTCCGCGAAGGATACGACCAGGACGAGGTCGATGATTTCCTCGATGAGGTCGTTGTCGAACTGCGTCGGCTCAACCAGGAGAACGAGGAGCTTCGCCAGCGCCTGATCGCGAGCGACTCGCGCATCAGCGAACTGCAGCGCAGCGCTTCGCAGGGCCCCGCACCGATCGCGGCGCCGGCGCCGTCGTTCACCGCGCAGCCCGACCAGTATGCGCAGCCCGAGCAGTACGCGCAGCCGTTGGCAGCGCCGACCCCGCCGCCCGCACCGACGCCGGCACCCGCTGCTGCTGCCTACCCCGCGCAGTCGGCCGATTCCATGGACCCCAACAACACGAACAACCTGCTGCAGCTCGCGCGCCGCCTGCACGAGGAGCACGTTCGCGAAGGTGTCGAGAAGCGCGACGCACTCATCGCGGAGGGCCACGAGACCGCGGCTCGCGTCGTCGAAGAGGCCGAGGCCGCGCAGCGCACCCAGATCGGCTCGCTCGATCAGCAGCGCCAGCAGCTCGAACAGGAGAACCAGCGCCTCGAGCAGAAGATCGAAGAGCTTCGCACCTTCGAGCGCGAGTACCGCCAGAAGCTGAAGAGCTACATCGAGGGCCAGCTGCGCGAGCTCGACTCCAACGCCGTGCTCGCGGGTGGTGCTGCACCCCAGCAGGCATACGCCGCACCGGAGCAGCCAGCGCCGAACTTCACGGGCTTTGCCGGAGCCAACTAGCACTGCCGCGACGTCCGGTACGTCGAGGATCCGATACTCGGTCCTCGTCGTGCTGGGCGTCGTTGCTGTGTTCGTCTACCTGTTCGACCAGTTCGCCAAATACCTCGTCGAGGAGAACCTCCCGCTCGGCAGGGCCGTGCCCGTGCTCGGCGAAGTGCTGCAGTTCACGTACGTGCTCAACCCCGGCGCCGCGTTCTCCCTCTTCAGCGGCACCACCTGGGTCTTTGCGATCATCGCGAGCGCGGTCGCCGTCTTCATCATCGTCTTCGCGCACCGCATCCGCTCGGTGTCCTGGGCGGTGCTGTTCGGTCTCCTCCTCGGCGGCAACCTCGGCAATCTCACCGATCGGCTCTTCAGGGAACCGGGATTCGGGATCGGCCATGTCGTCGACTTCATCCAGGTCTGGGGATTTCCGGCCATCTTCAATATCGCCGACATCGCCATCGTCAGCAGCATGGGGCTGTTCGTTCTGTTGACCATCCGGGGCGTCCGCCTCGACGGACAGCGCGGCGAACCCGAGACGACCGAACCCAGGGCGGACACACCTCCTGCGCCCGGCTCCACCGAGTCGCAGGCCTAGATGGAGTCCAGGGCCCTCCCCGTCCCCGACGGGCTCGTCGGCGAACGTGTCGACGCCGCGATCGCCAAGCTGCTCGGCTTCTCGCGGACCTTTGCCGCCGAGGTCGCCGAGGCAGGCGGAGTAACGCTCGACGGCATCGTGCTCGGCAAGGGCGACCGCCTGCGTGCCGACGGCTGGCTCGAGGTCAGCTGGGAGTCGAAACAGCCGATCGCCGTCGTTCCCGTGGTCGTGACCGACCTCGGCATCGTCTACGACGACGATGATTTCGTCGTCATCGACAAGCCCATCGGCGTCGCGGCCCATCCGTCGATCGGATGGGAGGGACCAACGGTACTCGGCGCCCTCGCTGGAGCCGGTTTCCGCATCTCAACCTCGGGCGCAGCCGAACGGGCGGGCATCGTGCACAGGCTCGACGTCGGTACGAGCGGGCTCATGGTCGTCGCGAAGTCCGAGCGTGCGTACACCGAGCTCAAACGCCAGTTCCATGACCGCGAGGTCGAGAAGATCTACCATGCGATCGTTCAGGGGCACCCCGACCCGCTCGCCGGCACCATCGACGCCCCCATCGGTCGCCACCCGGGCAGCTCCTGGAAGTTCGCGGTCACGGCCGACGGCAAGCCGAGTGTCACGCACTACGAGACGCTCGAGGCGTTCCCGTACGCCTCGCTGCTCGAGGTGCACCTGGAGTCGGGGCGCACGCACCAGATCCGTGTGCACATGGCCGCGCAGCGGCATCCCTGCATCGGCGACGCCATGTACGGCGCGGACCCGACGATCAGCGCCCGGCTCGGGCTCACCAGGCAGTGGCTGCACGCGAAGCAGCTCGGGTTCACCCACCCGGGGACCGGGGATCGTGTGGTGTTCGAGACCGAGTACCCAACCGATCTGCAGCACGCGCTCGACCTGCTCCGCGACGGATAGCGTGCCGTCGGGCGCGTCGCCCGTCGACAGTTTAGGCTGGACATCCACCACCAGGTAGTCGGAGATTCTGTGGCCCCCAGCGACGATTCGTTTGTTCACCTGCACGTGCACAGCGAGTACTCGATGCTCGATGGAGCCGCACGTGTCGGACCACTCCTCGAGGCTGCCGCCGAGCAGAAGATGCCGGCGATCGCCGTCACCGACCACGGCAACATGTTCGGCGCCTACGACTTCTGGAAGACCGCGACCGCGAACGGCGTGAAGCCGATCATCGGCACCGAGGCGTACATCACGCCGGGCACCGCGCGACAGGAGAAGACGCGGATCCGCTGGGGCGGCAGCCACCAGAACCAGGACGATGTCGGTGGCTCCGGTTCGTACACCCACATGACGCTGCTCTCGGAGAACAACGAGGGCATGCACAACCTGTTCAGGCTGTCGTCACTCGCCTCGATCGAGGGGTTCTACTTCAAGCCGCGTATGGACCGGGAGCTGCTGAGCCGCTACGGCAAGGGCATCATCGCGACGACCGGGTGCGTCGGTGGCGAGGTGCAGACGCGCCTGCGGCTCGGGCAGTACGAGGAGGCGCGGCAGGCGGCATCCGACTTCCGCGACATCTTCGGCAAGGAGAACTTCTACGCCGAGATCATGGACCACGGCATCGACATCGAGCGCCGCACCATGACCGACCTGCTGCGGCTCGCGAAGGAGCTCGACCTGCCGCTCGTCGCGACCAACGACCTGCACTACACCCACGCCCACGACTCGACGGCGCACGCCGCCCTGCTGTGTGTGCAGTCGGCCTCGACCCTCGACGATCCCAACCGGTTCAAGTTCGACTCCGACGAGTTCTACCTGAAGTCGGCCGCGCAGATGCGGCACCTGTTCAGGGACCACCCCGAGGCGTGCGACAACACCCTGCTCATCGCCGAGCGCTGCGAGGTCAGCTTCGAGCACCGCGACCTCATGCCGCGCTTCCCGGTTCCCGAGGGGGAGACCGAGGCGACCTGGTTCGAGAAGGAGGTTGCCGCGGGGATGCAGCGGCGCTTCAAGGGCGCGCCATCCGAGGCCCACCTCGCACAGGCCAAGTACGAGGTCGACGTCATCACGCAGATGGGCTTCCCCGGCTACTTCCTCGTGGTCGCGGACTTCATCACCTGGGCCAAGAGCCAGGGCATCCGGGTCGGACCCGGACGTGGATCGGCTGCAGGATCGATGGCCTCGTACGCGATGGGCATCACGGAGCTCGACCCCATCGCCCACGGCCTCATCTTCGAGCGCTTCCTCAACCCCGAGCGCGTGTCGATGCCCGACGTCGATGTCGACTTCGACGACCGCCGCCGCCCCGAGGTCATCCGCTACGTCACCGAGAAGTACGGCGACGACCGGGTCGCCCAGATCGTGACCTACGGCACGATCAAGGCCAAGCAGGCCCTCAAGGACTCCTCGCGGGTGCTCGGGATGCCGTACTCGGTGGGTGAGAAGCTCACGAAGGCCATGCCGCCCGCGATCATGGGCAAGGACATCTCGCTCGGCGACATCATGAACAAGAGCGCCGAGCGGTACAAGGAGGCCGCCGACATCCGTGCGGTCATCGAGACCGACGCCGAGGCCGCCAAGGTCTTCGAGACCGCGCTCGGCATCGAGAACCTCAAGCGCCAGTGGGGGGTGCACGCCGCCGGCGTCATCCTCTCCGCCGAGCCGCTGCTCGACGTGCTGCCGATCATGCGGCGCGAGGATGACGGCGCGATCATCACGCAGTTCGACCAGCCGCCGCTCGAGTCGCTCGGGCTGATCAAGATGGACTTCCTCGGGCTGCGCAACCTGACGATCATCGAAGACGCGCTGCGGATGATCGAGAAGAACACCGGCTCGAAGCTCATCATCGAGGACCTCGATCTCGACGCCGACGAGAAGACCTACGACCTGCTCGCGCGCGGCGACACGCTCGGTGTGTTCCAGCTCGATGGCGGGCCGATGCGCTCCCTGCTCAAGCAGCTCAAGCCGACGAGCTTCGAGGACATCTCCGCCGTCATCGCGCTCTACCGTCCAGGCCCCATGGGCATGAACTCGCACACCAACTACGCACTGCGCAAAAACGGCCTGCAGGAGATCGTGCCGATCCACCCCGAGCTCGCCGAGCCGCTCGAGGAGAGCCTGGGCATCACCCATGGCCTCATCGTGTACCAGGAGCAGGTCATGTCGGTCGCACAGAAGGTCGCCGGCTTCACGCTCGGCCAGGCCGACGTGCTGCGGCGCGCGATGGGCAAGAAGAAGAAGTCCGAGCTGGACAAGCAGTTCGCCGACTTCGAGGCCGGGATGCTCGGCAACGGCTACAGCGCACAGGCCGTCAAGGTGCTGTGGGACACGCTCATGCCCTTCGCCGACTACGCCTTCAACAAGGCCCACAGCGCCGGCTACGGTGTGCTGAGCTACTGGACCGCCTATCTCAAGGCGAACTTCCCCGCCGAGTACATGGCAGCGCTCCTGACGAGCGTCGGCGACTCGAAGGACAAGCTCGGGATGTACCTCAACGAGTGCCGCCGCATGGGCATCAAGGTGCTCGCGCCCGACGTCAACGAGTCGTTTGTCGACTTCACCGCCGTGCCCGCCGCCGATGGCGCCCCGGTCGGCGACATCCGCTTCGGGCTCGGCGCGGTGCGCAACGTTGGCGCGAACGTCGTCGAGGGCATCAGGGTCGCGCGTGAGGAGAAGGGGCGCTTCGACACGTTCCACGACTTCCTCGCCAAGGTGCCGCTGCAGGTCACCAACAAGCGAACCGTCGAATCGCTCATCAAGGCCGGTGCGTTCGACTCGCTCGGCGCGACGAGGCGGGGGCTCCTGGAGATCCACGAGGATGCCGTCGACAGTTCGGTGAGCCGCAAGCGCAATGAGGCGAACGGCCAGGTCGGTTTCGACTTCGACAGCCTGTGGGACGAGCCCCAGCCCGAGCACCACGTGCCGGATCGGCCGGAGTGGGCCAAGCGCGACAAGCTCGCCTTCGAGCGCGAGATGCTCGGACTCTACGTCTCCGACCACCCGCTCGCGGGCCTCGAGATCCAGCTCGCGAAGCTCGCCGACGCGTCGATCACCGACGTGCTCGGGGGAGAGGTCGCCGGCGATGGCGACCACGTCACGGTCGCCGGGCTCGTCACGAGTGTGCAGCACCGCGTCGCCCGCAACTCTGGCAACCAGTACGGCATCGTGCAGATCGAGGACTTCGCCGCCGAGATCAGCGTCATGTTCCTCGGCAAGACGTACCAGGAGTTCTCACCGGCGCTCGTCAACGACTCGATCGTGGTGGTGCGCGGGCGAGTGAGCATGCGCGACGATGGGATGAACCTGCACGCCGTCAGCATGTCGACCCCGGATCTCGGCCAGAGTCTCGGCTCCGGCCCGCTCGTCATCACCCTGCAGGAGCAGCGGGCGACGACGACGACGGTCTCGGCCCTCAACGACGTGCTCATCCGGCACGTGGGCGACAACGAGGTGCGACTGCGTCTCGTGCGCGGTGACACGGCGCGCATCTTCGAGGTGCCGTTCCCGGTGCGGGTGTCGGCCGATCTCTACGGCGAGCTCAAGAGCCTGCTCGGTCCGGGCTGCCTGGGTTGATCTCGCTTCGCTCGATCTGATCTCGACGTCGTTCGATCACCGGCGGGTCAGAGCGCGGTCGGGCGGTGGTACCTGCGCTCGTGGTAGAGCAGCGCCTCGTCCTCGGGTCCGAGCGCGCCGTCCTCGATCTGTACGACGACGACGGCATTGTTGTGCACGGGGTGCACCTCGATGATCGAGCCGACCATCCAGGCGGTGACATCACGCAGCACGGGCAGTCCGTGCGGTCCAGGCGCCCAGTGGTCGCCATCGAATCGCACGGCGTTGTCTGCTGCGAGCTTCTCCGCGAGGTGCTGCGTGCGGGGGCCGAGCGTGTGGATGACCACGCGGTTTCCGACCGTCATGGCAGGCCACGCACTCGACACGCGAGCCATGTTGAACGTCACGAGTGGGGGAACCGCCGCAAGGGAGGCGAGGGAGGTTGCCGTGAAGCCGACGGGGTGGCCGTCCGGTGCGAGCGACGTGACCGCCGCGACGCCGGCCGCATGCCGGCGGAAGGCCTGTTTGAATGCCTCGATGTCTGCGGGGGTGGGCGCTGCCTCACCGTGTGTCGTCTCGTTCATACGCTCGTATCAATCGCGCTCGCTGCTGCACTATTCCCCGCGGCGCACAAACTAGCATGGGATGGCCATGATCCAGACGATCGATCTCCGTTCCAGCACGCCGAGCGCCGCCGACCTCGCCACCGTGGTTCCTCGTTCGCTCACCGACGTCTCGTCGGCGACCTCGATCGCTGCCGTGCTCATCGACGACGTGCGTGCACGCGGGGAAGCGGCGCTGCTCGAGCAGGCCGAGCGCCTCGACGGGGTGCGCCCGCCGCGTGTCGGCATCGGTGCGGAGCAGATCGCGAGTGCGCTGCAGGGCCTCGACCCCCTCGTCCGGTCGGCGCTCGAAGAGGCCATCGTGCGGGTGACCGCTGCCTCGAAGTCGCAGCTGCCGCAGGGCACCGTCACCGAACTCGCACCGGGTGCGCGCGTCATCCAGCGCTGGCAGCCCGTTGCGCGCGTCGGCCTCTACGTCCCGGGCGGCAAGGCCGTGTATCCGTCGAGCGTCGTCATGAACGTCGTCCCCGCCCAGGTCGCCGGGGTCGCCTCCGTGGCGCTCGCATCGCCGCCACAGCGGCAGTTCGACGGTGCCGTGCACCCGACGATCCTCGCCGCGGCGGCACTGCTCGGGATCGACGAGGTCTACGCGATGGGCGGAGCCGGCGCGATCGGCGCGCTCGCCTACGGGGTCCCGGCCATCGGCCTCGATCCTGTGCAGGTCATCACTGGACCCGGCAATGTCTACGTCGCGGCAGCCAAACGACTCGTGCGCGGCGTTGTCGGCATCGACTCGGAGGCCGGCCCCACCGAGATCCTCGTGATCGCGGATGCGACGGCGGATGCCCGGATCGTTGCAGCAGACCTCGTCAGCCAGGCCGAGCACGATGAACTCGCCGCGGCCGTGCTCGTGACTGACTCGGCGGAGCTCGCCGACGCCGTGCGGGTGGAACTGGCGGCGCAGGCAGCGGCCGCGCAGCACGGCGCGCGTGTCACCGAGGCCCTCGACGGAGTGCAGTCGGCGATCGTGCTCGTCGCCGACCTCCAGGCGGCGGCCGCCTTCAGCAACGCCTACGGCCCGGAGCACCTCGAGATCATCACGGCCGACCCGGAGGCGACGCTCGACCTCATCGACAGCGCCGGCGCGATCTTCCTCGGCACCAACTCGCCGGTGAGCCTCGGCGACTACCTCGCGGGCTCGAACCACGTGCTGCCGACCGGTGGCCAGGCACGATTCTCGTCAGGGCTCGGCGCCTACACGTTCCTGCGGCCGCAGCAGGTCATCAGCTACGACCGGGAGGCCCTGCAGGCCATCGAGCAGCGCATCGTCGCGCTGAGCGAGGCCGAGGACCTGCCGGCGCACGGCGCGGCGGTCTCCGCTCGGTTCACCGGCGGCCAGTAGCCTCCCGGCGGCGGAGGCATGCGCGCGGTATCCTTGCACCACGATGTTCTGCCCCTTCTGCCGCTACCCTGACAGCCGTGTCATCGACTCACGAACGAGCGACGACGGCCTGTCGATCCGGCGACGGCGGCAGTGCCCCGAGTGCGGCCGCCGCTTCAGCACCACCGAGACCGCGAGCCTGAGCGTCATCAAGCGCAACGGGGTCGTCGAACCGTTCAGCCGCGAGAAGATCGTCGCGGGTGTTCGCAAGGCCTGCCAGGGCCGTCCGGTCACCGACTCCGACCTCGCGGTGCTCGCCCAGCGGGTTGAGGAGGCGATCCGCGCCACCGGCGCGGCGCAGATCGAGGCCAACGACATCGGGCTGTCGATCCTGCCGCCACTCCGCGAACTCGACGAGGTCGCCTACCTGCGGTTCGCGAGCGTCTACCAGGCGTTCGAGTCGCTCGAGGACTTCGAGAGCGCCATCACCCTGCTGCGCGTCGACCACGAGACCGCGACGCAGTCGAACCCCGAATAGGGTTCGGGCCCCGCGTGCACGTCGCCGCCGGCACGTTCCCGCTAGCCTGAGTTCGGCATGTATCGACTTTTCTTCTCCCTGGTGCTCTCCCGGCTCGATCCGGAGCGCGCCCACCACCTCGCATTCAGCGTGATCACGCGGCTGCCGACCCTCGGGTTCGGGCGACTCGTGCGCCGATTCACCCGGCCGGCCGCGTCCCTCGCCGTCGAGACCCTCGGGCTGCGGTTCGACTCGCCATTCGGCCTCGCTGCGGGGTTCGACAAGGACGGCAAGGGCATCCGCGGCCTCGGCCAGCTCGGCTTCGGCCACGTCGAGGTCGGCACGATCACGGCGATCGCGCAGGAGGGGAACCCCAAGCCGCGGTTGTTCCGCCTGATCGCGGACCGCGCCGTCATCAACCGCATGGGATTCAACAACGAGGGTGCGGCAGCAGCCCGGCCGCGACTCGCCGCCGAGGCGGCGCGATCGACCCGGCCGGTGATCGGGGTCAACATCGGCAAGTCGCGGGTGGTCGAGGTGGATGACGCGATCCCCGACTACGTCGCGAGTGCGCGACTGCTGGCTCCGGCCGCCGACTACCTCGTGGTCAACGTCAGCTCACCGAACACGCCAGGGCTGCGCGGCCTGCAGGAGCTCGACAAACTCGAGCCGCTGCTGCACGCCGTGCTCGCTGCGGCCGCGGGAACGCCCGTGCTCGTGAAGATCGCGCCCGATCTCACCGACGACGAGGTGCGTCGCATCACCGAGCTCGCGCTGCGGAGCGGGCTCGCGGGCATCATCACCAACAACACGACGTTGTCCCGGGCCGGGCTTCGAACTCCGGCGGCGATCGTCGAGGCAGCCGGTGCCGGTGGACTCTCCGGCGCCCCGCTCGCCGCGCGGTCGCTCGAACTCCTGCGACTGGTGCGATCGATCGTTCCGGACGACTTCTGCGTGATCTCAGCCGGGGGCGTCGAGTCGGCGGAGGACGTTGCGGAACGCCTCGGCGCGGGAGCGACGCTCGTGCAGGGCTATACCGCGTTCCTCTACCGCGGACCGCTCTGGGCGCGCTCGATCAACCGCGGACTCGCGCGCATCGGCCGTCGAGCAGGCGCGTGACGACGCTCAGGCCGGGTACTGTCCGCGCTTGACCTGTGGCTTCGGAATCCGCATGAGGCGCAACTGGAACGCGCGCACACCCGCGTACCAGCGGATGCCGTTCTCAACCTTGGTCTCACCGAACTTCAGCCGCATCCGTCTCCGCAGCAGGAGGCCCATGATGACGGCATCGATGATCGCCGCGAGGAAGAAGAACAGAATGAGGGCGGTCGACGCGAACTGCAGCTCGATCTGCGGGAACAGGCTCAGCAGGATGACGAGGAACATGAGCGGGATGAGGAACTCGCCGATGCTCGTGCGCGCGTCGACGTAGTCGCGAACGTACTTCTTCTGCACTCCACGATCGCGCAGCGGGAGGTATCGCTCGACGCCCGACGCCATGCCCACGCGGGCCTTGTCGCGCTCGATCTGGGCGGCCGCGCGTGCCCGGCGACGTGCCTCCGCCCGGTCGTTGGAGACGAGCGGGCGCTTGCGAGCCTCCTCCTTCTCCTTGCGGGTCGGGGTGGGGCGACCCTTGCTGCCCGACACGCTGTCGGCGTTGAGTTCGTAACCGGCATCTCCGTCGGTACTGTTCTGCGGGTTCCTGGCCACGATGAGTCCTTGCGTCTGGGGTCGACTTAAGATTACCTGCATGACCGTTTCCGAGCAGACACCGACCAGCCACCCCTCGACCGACGCGTTGCGCAGCGCGGTTCACGAGGGGCTTCCCTCGGCGATCGCCGACCTCTCCCGCCTCGTCAGGATCCCATCGGTCTCCTGGGACGGTTTCGACCCCGCCGCCGTGCAGGCGAGCGCCGATGCTGTCGCCGGGCTGCTCCGCGACCTCGACGTGTTCGACGAGGTGCAGATCTCCCGCGCTCCGATCGGCAGCACGGAGACCCTCGGCCAGCCGGCCGTGCTCGCGACGCGAGCGGCACGCAACGGCAGGCCGACCATCCTGCTCTACGCGCACCACGACGTGCAGCCTCCGGGCGACGACGAACAGTGGGACTCGCTGCCGTTCGAGCCGACGGTGCGTGGCGACCGGCTGTACGGCAGGGGAGCCGCGGATGACAAGGCCGGCGTCATGGCGCACGTCGCGTCGATCCGCGCCTTCGTCGAGGTCGCCGGCAGCGACTTCGATCTCGGCCTCGTCGTCTTCATCGAGGGGGAGGAGGAGTTCGGCTCACGGTCGTTCTCGAACTTCCTCGTGCAGCACGAGGAGCAGCTGCGCGCCGACGTCATCGTCGTCGCCGACTCCGACAACTGGAACATCGAGACGCCGTCGCTCACTGTCGCGCTCCGTGGCAACGTCGCGTTCAAGCTCACCGTCTCGACGCTCGCGCACGCCTCCCACTCGGGCATGTTCGGGGGAGCGGTGCCCGATGCGATGCTCGCAGCCATCGCCCTGCTCGCCACGATGCACGACGAGACCGGGACCGTGGCGGTCGCCGGGCTGACCTCGCACGACGCGATCACTCCCGAGTTCGGCGAGGAGCAGCTGCGGGAGGATGCGGCGCTGCTCGACGGCGTCACCCCGATCGGATCCGGGCCGATCCTCAACCGACTCTGGTTCGCGCCGGCGATCACGGTCACGGGCATCGACGCACCGACGGTCGTCAACGCCTCGAACACCCTGATCCCGACCGTCACCGTCAAGGTGAGCGCACGCATCGCACCCGGACAGGACGCCGGCGAGGCCTTCACAGCGCTCGAGGCGCACCTGCGCGAGCACGCGCCGTTCGGTGCGCACATCGAGATCGGCGACGTCGATCTCGGCAACCCGTTCCTCGTCGACACGAGCGGCTGGGCGGCACGCGAGGCGAAGGATGCCATGCACGATGCCTGGGGCGTGGCGCCGGTCGAGACCGGCGTGGGCGGCAGCATCCCGTTCATCTCCGACCTCGTCGAACGCTTCGAGCACGCGCAGATCCTCGTGACGGGTGTCGAGGACCCGGATTCGCGGGCGCACAGCCCCAACGAATCGCTGCACCTCGGCGTTTTCCAGCGGGCGATCCTCACCGAGGCGCTCTTGCTGGCAAAGCTCAACGACCGAGCGTAGAATCGCGACATGACTGACACGACACTGACCTCGGCCGCCCATGGCGTTGGACTCTCCGAAGCCGCTGCCGCCAAGGTGCGCAGCCTCCTCACCCAGGAGGGTCGCGACGATCTTCGCCTCCGTGTCGCCGTGCAGCCCGGCGGCTGCTCAGGCCTCATCTACCAGCTCTACTTCGACGAGCGCATGCTCGACGGCGATGCGAGCGTCGAGTTCGGCGATGGTGTCGAGGTCGTCGTCGACAAGATGAGCGTTCCCTACCTCGACGGCGCCTCGATCGACTTCGAGGACACCATCCAGAAGCAGGGCTTCACGATCGACAACCCCAACGCGGCAGGCAGCTGCGCGTGCGGAGACTCGTTCCACTGAGACGGAATTTTCTCGCCTGATTGGCGGGAGACACGGCGCAAGGGGTGTCGACCGGAAGGTCGGCGCCCCTTCGTCGTTATAGACTGGCGAAGTACTAGTCCGTGTCATCCAAGGGGTTACAGGTGCGTTTGAACCGCCGTTCTCGATGGGCAGCAATACCACTTGCGCTCGGTATTTCGGCGATTCTCGCCGGATGCACTCAGGCCCAGCTGCAGGGCTGGCTTCCGGGAGATCCGGAGACCACGAACCAGACCGGCCGGGTCATCGGCCTCTGGGTCACCTCGTGGATCGTGCTGCTGATCGTCGGCCTCATCACCTGGGGCCTCGTCATCTGGGCAGCGGTCGTCTACCGCCGCCGCAAGGGCCAGTCCGGCCTCCCCGTGCAGCTGCGCTACAACCTCCCGATCGAGATCTTCTACACGATCGTGCCCCTCATCCTCGTGCTCGGATTCTTCGCATTCACCGCGCGCGACCAGGCTGCGATCGAAGCGGACCCGGGTGACCCGGATGTCACGATCGAGGTCTTCGGCAAGCGCTGGGCGTGGGACTTCAACTACCTCGACGAGAACGTCTACAGCGCGGGCATCCAGGCGCAGGAGGTCGGGGACACCAACGCCATCGACGTCGACAGCCTTCCCGTGCTCTACCTGCCGGTCAACGCCAAGGTGCAGATCGACATCGAGTCGCGCGACGTCATCCACTCGTTCTGGATCATCGACTTCCTCTACAAGAAGGACATGATCCCCGGCAAGACCAACCACTGGTACTTCACGCCGACGAAGATCGGCACCTACCAGGGCAAGTGCGCCGAGCTGTGCGGCGAGTACCACTCGCTCATGCTGTTCCAGGTGGAGGTCGTGTCGCAGGAGGACTACGACGCCTACATCGAGAGCCAGCGCGCAGCGGGGTTCGTCGGACGCCTCGACGCGAGCTACAACACCAACACCAACCTGCCCGGAACCGAGCCTCGCGAAATCGAGCACGGCACGAGCGAAGAGGACTAGGGCCATGAGCACAGCAACAGCAACCCGGCCGGCAGGCACCCCGGCCACCGAGCACGGCGCCACGACACAGCGCACCGCCCGCACCGGCAACATGCTCGTCAAGTGGGTCACGTCCACCGACCACAAGGTCATCGGGTACATGTACCTGATCAGCTCCTTCATCTACTTCTGCATCGGCGGCGTGATGGCCCTCGTGATCCGCGCGCAGCTCTTCGCGCCGGGCCTCGAGATCGTCGCGACCAAGGAGCAGTACAACCAGCTCTTCACGATGCACGGCACGATCATGCTGCTCATGTTCGCGACGCCGCTCTTCGCGGGCTTCGCGAACGTGCTCATGCCGCTGCAGATCGGCGCACCGGATGTCGCGTTCCCACGCCTGAACGCCCTCGCGTACTGGTTCTACAGCTTCGGCTCGATCATCGCCGTCGCAGGCTTCCTCACCCCGCAGGGTGCGGCATCCTTCGGCTGGTTCGCGTACGCGCCGCTCTCGAGTACGACCTTCTCGCCGGGCATCGGCGGCAATATGTGGGTCTTCGGGCTCGCGCTGAGCGGTTTCGGCACCATTCTCGGTGCCGTCAACTTCATCACCACGATCATCACGATGCGCGCACCCGGCATGACGATGTTCCGCATGCCGATCTTCACCTGGAACATCCTCGTGACGTCGATCCTCGTGCTCATGGCCTTCCCGGTGCTCGCCGCCGCGCTCTTCGCGCTCGGTGCCGACAGGGTGTTCGGCGCCCACATCTACGACCCCGCGAACGGCGGCGTCATCCTGTGGCAGCACCTGTTCTGGTTCTTCGGCCACCCGGAGGTCTACATCATCGCGCTGCCGTTCTTCGGCATCATCTCCGAGGTGCTCCCGGTCTTCAGCCGCAAGCCGATCTTCGGGTACAAGACCCTCATCTATGCGACCATCGCGATCGCCGCGCTCTCGATCACGGTGTGGGCCCACCACATGTACGTGACCGGTTCGGTGCTGCTGCCGTTCTTCTCGCTCATGACGATGCTCATCGCGGTTCCGACCGGCGTGAAGATCTTCAACTGGATCGGCACGATGTGGCGGGGCTCCGTGACGTTCGAGACCCCGATGCTCTGGGCGATCGGCTTCCTCATCACGTTCACCTTCGGTGGTCTGACCGGTGTCATCCTCGCGAGCCCGCCGCTCGACTTCCACGTCTCCGACTCCTACTTCGTCGTCGCGCACTTCCACTACGTGGTGTTCGGCACGGTCGTCTTCGCAATGTTCAGCGGCTTCTACTTCTGGTGGCCGAAGTGGACGGGCAAAATGCTCAACGAGCGCCTCGGCAAGATCCACTTCTGGCTGCTGTTCATCGGCTTCCACATGACGTTCCTCATCCAGCACTGGATCGGCGTCGTCGGCATGCCTCGTCGGTACGCGACCTACCTGCCAGAGGACGGGGTGACCTGGATGAACCAGCTCTCCACCCTCGGCGCAGCGGTGCTCGCGACCTCGATGCTGCCCTTCTTCTACAACGTGTTCATCACCGCGCGCAACGCACCGAAGGTCACCGTCAACGACCCGTGGGGCTTCTCCCGCTCGCTCGAGTGGGCGACATCCTGCCCGCCGCCGCGGCACAACTTCACGTCGATCCCGCGTATCCGTTCCGAGTCGCCGGCCTTCGACCTCAACCACCCCGAGGCGGAGATCCCGGTCGGCATCGGGCCGTTCAAGGATGCGCCCGACGCTCCCGTGTACGACAAAGCCGACGAGAAGGTGAAGTAACCCGATGAGAGCCAACAAGATCCTGTTCTGGATCCTCGCTGTCTTCCTGTTGCTCGCCGACGGTCTCTACATCTTCTGGATGCTGAGCGACGAGCAGTTCCTCGCGTCGAACCACGGCTCGATCGACTGGGTCGGCGCGGTCGCCATCGGCCTGAGTGCGCTGCTCTCGGCGTTCATCGCCTTCTACATCGGCATCTCTGAGCGTTCGCAGGGCGGCGTCCTGCCCGAGGACCGCCTCGATGCCAACATCGATGACGGAGAGGCCGAACAGGGCTTCTTCAGCCCGTGGAGCTGGTGGCCGGTAATGCTCGGTGTGAGTGCCGCACTCGTCTTCCTCGGCATCGCGGTCGGCTTCTGGATCTCGATGATCGGTCTCGCCATCGTCGTCATCAGCCTCGTCGGCTGGCAGTACGAGTACTACCGCGGCTACCACTCCCACTGACGTGCCGACCATACGTCCGGCAACGGCCGCCGATGCGGATGCGGTCTTCGGGCTGCTGCAGCAGCTTGCCCAGACGTATCCTCCCGACCGCACAGCGTTCGATGAGAGCTTCCCCGTCTTCACGTCGGGGGAGAACCCCAACGCGCTGCTGCTCGTCGCCGTCGACGGGGCGGGCACCGTCCGCGGCTACGCCCTGACGACGTTCTCGCGCCTGCTGTACACCAACGGCAACTCCGGCCATCTGCAGGAGCTCGTGGTCGATCAGAGCGTGCGCGGCACGGGCATCGGCTCCGCGCTCATCGCTCGGATAGAGCAGCTCTGTCGGGAGAACTCCGTGCGACAGCTGACCGTGGCCAGTCGTCGCGCCGGCGGCTTCTACGAGCGCCTGGGCTACCGCTCCACCGCGGACTTCCTCAAGCGCACCTTCGACTAGGACGCGTGCCCCGCCCCACCAAACTCACGTTTGTTGACCGTTGCGGTGCCATACCGGCCGCGCGGTCGACAAACGTGAGTGTGGTCGGGATGCGTCGCGGGCCTTCCGCGCCAACGAGAGAGGCCGCGCCATCCGATGGATGACGCGGCCTCTGTCGGTGATGTGACTAGTGGTGGTCCTTTGACTGCTCGATCTCGGCCTTCGTGACCGGAACGATCCGGTCCTCGAAGAACCAGCGCGAGAACACCGCACGCACGCGCTGGTTGACGGTGATGCGTCCCTCGGCGTTCGGGCGGATCATCAGCGGCTCGTAGTCATTGAAGCTCGTCAGGCGCCAGCGCTCGTACTCGTCGAGCGGCTGGTGCACCTCGATGTACTCGCCACCGGGCAGGCGCACGATGCGACCCGACTCGTAGCCGTGCAGAGCGATCTCGCGGTCCTTCTTCTGCAGTCCGATACACACGGCCTTCGTGACGAAATAGGCGATGATCGGGCCGAGGATGGCGAGCGCCTGAAGCGCATGGATGACGCCCTCGATCGTGAGCTTGAAGTGGGTCGCGATGAGGTCGGAGCTTGCCGCAGCCCACAGGACCGCATAGAACGTGACGCCTGCCGCACCGATCGCGGTGCGCACCGGCGCGTTGCGCGGGCGGTCGAGGATGTGGTGCTCGCGCTTGTCGCCGGTGATCCACGCCTCGATGAAGGGGTAGAAGGCGACGAGAGCGATGAAGAGCACGAGCCCCACGAGCGGGATGAGCACGCCGAACGGCCACGTGTAGCCGAACGTGATGACGTCCAGGTGCGGCGGGATGAGCCGCAACGCACCGTCGGCGAACCCGATGTACCAGTCAGGCTGTGTTCCGGCCGACACGGGGGAGGGGTCGTACGGCCCGTAGTTCCAGATCGGGTTGATCGTGAAGGTTGCCGCGATGAGCACGATCACGCCGAACACGATGAAGAAGAACCCGCCGGCCTTCGCCGCGAACACCGGCATGACGGGCACACCGACGACGTTGTCGTTGGTGCGGCCAGGTCCCGCGAACTGGGTGTGCTTGTTGATGATGAGCAGCAACAGGTGCACGCCGAGAGCGGCGATAAGGATGGCCGGCAGCAGCAGGATGTGCAGGATGTACAGGCGCGGGATGATGTCGGTGCCGGGGAACTCTCCGCCGAAGAGCAGGAACGAGATCCAGGTGCCGGCGACGGGCACGGCCTTGACCATGCCGTCGATGATGCGGAGGCCGTTGCCGGAGAGCAGGTCGTCCGGCAGCGAGTAGCCGGTGAAGCCCTCACCCATGGCGAGCACGAAGAGCACGAAGCCGATGAACCAGTTGAGCTCACGCGGCTTGCGGAAGGCACCCGTGAAGAAGATGCGCAGCATGTGCAGGCCGATGGACGCGATGAACAGCAGCGCGGCCCAGTGGTGCACCTGCCGCATGAGCAGCCCGCCGCGGATGTCGAACGTGATGTCGAGCGACGACGCGTACGCGACCGACATCTCGATGCCCTTGAGCGGCACGTACGAGCCCTCGTAGTGGACCTCGGTCATCGACGGGTCGAAGAAGAAGGTCAGGAAGGTTCCCGACAGCAGGATGACGACGAAGCTGTAGAGGGCGACCTCGCCGAGCATGAACGACCAGTGGTCGGGGAAGATCTTGCGACCGACCTCTTTGACGAGGCCCGAGATGCTCGTGCGCTCGTCGATGTAGTTGGCCGCCGCGCCGGTGAAGCGCTGCCCGCGCGGCGGGGCGACCGCCGTCACGGGTTCGGCGGTGACGGGTGTTTCGGTTGCTGTACTCACAGCTCACGCTCCCAGAAGCTTGGGCCGACGGGCTCGAGGAAGTCGCTCTGGGCAACCAGGTATCCGTCGTCGTCGATGGTGATGGGAAGTTGGGGCAGCGGACGGCTCGCCGGTCCGAAGATGACCTCGCAGTGGTTCGACACGTCGAACTGCGACTGGTGGCACGGGCACAGGAGGTTGTGGGTCTGCTGTTCGTACAGCGCGACCGGGCAGCCGACGTGGGTGCAGATCTTGGAGTACGCGACGATGCCGTCGTACGACCAGTCCTTGCGCTCGGGGAGCTCGTTGAGGTCCTCGGGTCGGAGGCGCATGAGCAGCACCACCGCCTTCGCCTTCTCCTCGAGCTTGTGCTCGGACTCGTTGAGTCCCTCGGGGATCACGTGGAACGCCGAACCGAAGGTGACGTCGGAGGCCTTGATCGGTGCGCCGGTCGGGTCGAGCGCCAGTCGAACGCCCTTGTCCCACA
>Ga0247804_10000509_pt1 | contig 17879 bp, 19 predicted proteins | sample UWRJL029104C1_FD_181142 | JGI IMG/M metagenome (GOLD analysis project Ga0247804, IMG submission 181142) | Plant litter microbial communities from Arlington Agricultural Research Station in Wisconsin, United States - UWRJ-L029-104C-1 | ecosystem: Environmental > Terrestrial > Plant litter >...
GAATCCCTGGCGCGGTCGGTGTGACCATGGTGCGGTGCTCTTTTTCTACTAGATTTGTCCAAAGTCCTCACGGAGCCTTGAACGACAATATTTGAATAAATCGTTTCGTCCAATTGCTCGACGTGTTAAGGACTATTATAGCATTTATCTATAAAACGGTCAATTTGGACGAAGAAAGTCAAAGACCGCCCCAAAGGGCGGCCAAAGACGCAGTATTGCTAGTTGTAGGGCTAGAGGTAGTTGAGGCTCTTGATGATGGCGCGAACCTCATTGCCGGTGTACACCTTGTCGATCTCACGAGGAGTCACCGGGATAAAGTACGCTGGCTTGGGGTTGGCTGGATCGCGGAGGGTGTCGTCTTCTCGCACATCAGCCAGCATGACCAGCAGCGACATGCCCGGGGCGAACTTCAGCTCAGAGAACTTCTCCTGTACGTCAAGACCGACAGGCCATACGTGCATGTCGACAAGTTTCTCGACGATAACCACCCTGGCGTGCCCACCTACCTTGGCAATCCCTATCTGCAAGGTTATGAATACCTTGCAGGTGCCTGTTGTGGTAACGCCCTTGAGCCGCTTACCAGCCGCGATCATTGCATCGGACAGATCTTCGATGCGCTTTTCTGCGGCATCAGATCGTATACTCATTTTTTACCTTACTACTAGTTTTCAAGCGTCCTTACGGAGAGCCTGAAAGAAACGGATGAGGAGTCGAGCGGCGCTTCAACGTAATGATGAGATTATACCATTTTATCAGCGAATCGTCCACTGGTTACCGCTGAGGGCGCGGATGTCGCCGTTGATTTCAAGCATGGTGAGCGCTTGTGAAAATTCACTGGCTTCCAGCTTCGATTGTTCTTGGAGCTGATCGCCATTTCGTATGCCCGATTGGATCAGTTTGAGGATTCTAGTCTCGGATGGGTTGCTACCGATTACGGGCTCTGTGGCACCTTTCAATAGGTGCGGGGCGACGATCCCCAGAATATCATCTGCCGAAAGCGCAGGGTGCGCACCTTGTTGCAGTAGTCGGTTTGGCCCTACGGATAAAAGGCTGGTGATATTGCCAGGCACCACAAAGACTTCCTTCCCCTGCTCGAGGGCATGATTAACGGTAGATAAGGTACCACTGCGGGCGGCGGCTTCAGTTACAATGACTGCATCGGCTAGGCCGCTCACCAATCTATTACGGGCCAAGAAATGATGCGCTAAGGCAGGCATGCCAGGCGGATATTCACTCAGGAGCGCCCCGCCCTTCTTCACGATCTGTTTTCCGAGCTGTTGATTGCGTGATGGGTAGATATGATCAAGGCCATTGCCGAGCACGGCTATGGTGGCCCCGCTGGCATCTAAAGCCGCTTGGTGCGCAATGGCATCGACACCGAGAGCCAAACCGCTGATTATTACTACTCCCCGCTGAGCAAGGTCATACGCCAGCTTATACGTTACCTCTTTGCCATAAGGGGTAGGGCGACGGGTCCCCACTATCGCCACAGATGGAAGGCGCGTTAGGGGTAGCTTTCCTGCGATATATACAGAGGCCGGCGCCTTTACCACCTCCCCTAAAGGAGAGAGATACGGCTCAGTCGCTAACAGATGTAGTTTGCTTTCCACGGTATTTATGTCTATCCTAAAGTTAGTATTGACATTCCGTCAAAGAAGTGCTAGAATGCATGATGATTGGTTGAATCTGCGAGATCAACCAAGCACCTTATACCCCCTATTTTAACTGCTCAATCTTAACTTTTAGTTGAGTGCGAGCGATAAGTTAGGTTACATACAAGGTGTTTACTCAGTAACTACCCTCCACTGTTTAGGCTATCTTTTGATAACAGCCTTGTGTGTATACTAATCCCTTTAACACCACTCCTTCGGGAGCGGCAACCTCAGAGTTTTCTCATTATAGTGACTATCCCCAAGTGATCTTTTTCGGAAGATCAGGCGCGCACCATACATTTCTATAGGTCGTGACGCTTCACTGAGAATTACTCGGGTGGGTTAAAGGGTAAAATGGCACCAAGTGATGCCCACCCTTACTTGGTGCCTTTTTAGATAGAAATGATAAAAGCCCGCGATTAACCTCGCGGGCTTTTTGATTGCGTCAGAGATCAGAGGATTGACATTTCATGATGATTATGTTAAAGTTTTAAAGTTCGTTTGCAATCGCGGCGGACTCGCTTTACTGCCTAGAAAGGCGGAGCAATGTTCTTTCCCATGGCTATAGGTTGTGTGGGCGTCAATTCGCCGCACTACCTCGTGGCGCTCATCGCTGCTGTACTCTTCGTGGCGCTCGTCATTATTCGGCGTGGTCGCAAGACGAAGGGCTTCGTTTTTATGGAGGCCGGTGTCGCGTTCCTTGTGATCACGGCAGTTGTTCGCTCTGCTCTTCACGCCGACACCAACTGTGCCAGCGATCTGTTCGTCTACTTTGACGCGTACCTGGTCGCCGGCTGCCTCACTGCTTTGCTGGGTGTGAGCCTTGCGATTGCGCAGTACCTCAACTGGTTTGGGGAACAGCGAGGCAAGGTGTGGCTCGCAAAGAAGAACGCCAAGCAAGCAGCACAGCACAAGAGTGAGCAGCTCGAAGAGAGCTAGCTTGCTCGTACGGGTGGCGGAAGATCTTCGGATCGACCGCCACCCAGCAACACCCTTTCCGGGTGTTTTTTATTTACAGAGAATGGCTGGTTTGTTCAAGCTTACCAGCGATGAAATCGTCGATTAATGTTCCGACATGAGGCAAGATATGCTTTTCGAGCTGCTTGGCTTCATGCCGACTAAATTTACCGAGGACAAAATCAACATCATCCATAATATCGCGATCTTTATTCCAAATGCCGACGCGGATACGAGCGTAGTCTGGGCCAACGTGAGAGTTAAGGCTCTTAATACCATTATTGCCGGCATCACTGCCCTTCTCACGGGTTCTGAGAGTCCCAAATGGTAAGGCGAGGTCATCGTGAATCACCAATAGATCTGTGGTAGGATTCAGCTTATAGAAGTCGATCAGGCTGCGAGCGACCATGCCGGTGTCATTATAAAAGGATAGCGGCTCGACGAGCAGGACCTTTTCGCCACCGATGTTGAGCTCTGCAATGCGAGCTTTAAACTTATCAACGTTCTTCCAAAGAGCTTTTTGCTCTTCGCCGTACGCTTCAAGCGCCATAAAGCCAGTGTTATGACGGGTCTTGAGGTATTTGCGGTCGGGGTTGCCTTGGGCGAATAGGAGTTTCATCTGTGATCTATTGTAACTGATTGATAATATAGATTAAAAATGGTATAATATATGAGTCTGCGAACTTCGCAGATAAAATGATCTAAGGTGGTGAATCTTATGGATACCATTCTCGTTATAGTGGGGACTGTGGTGATGGTCGCGGCTCTCGCCACATTCTTGGCCTTTCGCCATGGCAGGAATGTCCTTCTGATCGATCTCAGTATCGAGAACCTGGCGGACAAAAACGTGCAGTCCGCTTTACTCGCTACTGACTTCATTAGCTGCCTGTCGTTGGGGCTAGCGACGATCCTCGTGATCGTTGCATTTGCCCTTCCTCCCGAGGCCGGAGTGCTCTGTGCTATATGCGCAGGGTGTGTCTGGGCGATCGGGCTGTGGCGCGCGGCTAACGCTCTCTGGCCGGCGGTTGTCGTCTTCCGCAAGCAGCAAGAGCTGGAGAAAGCGAAGAACGATCACTAGATCCGGGCGTTGGCTCGGCCGAGAGGAGAAATCCTTTCGGCCGGGCCCGCCCAATGCAAAACATTTATTCAATAGCCCATAGGGCTTTTTTATTTGGAAAAAAATCTGGAGTATGCCATAGTACATCCATCTGCGAGGTTCGTAGATAAACGATTGAAGGCGGTGAAATATCTTGCTAGGCATCTTGTACATCTTTTGTGCTGCTATCGCGATAGCGGTACTCTCGACAACGATTCCTTTCGTGCGCAACATGGTGGCACTTCGCAAGACGCGAATCACTACGTCGATGTGGGACGCGGCGGCCTGGTGGGAGGCATTCGCAGTGAAGCTCTTTGCCGTTGTGCTTGCCGGAGTGGCGCTGCGTAATGCTCTGGTGGCAAGTGACATGGGAGGGCGGATCTTCTGGATGATCGCGGCAATCCTGTTGTATGGAGGGGTTTCGTGGTCGGCCGAGATCTCTCGGTCGCGGCTGCAAGAGAAGCTCGAGAAGTCTGCGGCGAAACTTCCCGAAAAAAACATCTCCCTTTAGATCGGGGCGTCAGCCCGGCTGAGATGAGCTACGCTCTCTCGGCCGGGCCCGCCCTAGTAAAAGAATTCATGAAAAAAGACAGCTTATTCGGCTGTCTTTTTTGTTTTGTTGGCGTACTTGGCGTCTTCGATTTCTTTTTTGAGCTGCTCTTCTTTTTCAAGGCGAGACTTTTTGGTGATTGGTTCGAGGCCTTCGGCAATACGAGCTTTATTAGCTTTAATCTGGTGTTCGTCGCGGAAGCTAAATTTAATTGGGGTCCCGACGAAGTCGAAGTTATCGCGCACGGTGCGCTCGAGGTAGCGTTTGTAGCTCCAGTGGAGGAACTTTAAGTTGCTCCCGTAGATCACGAACCATGGTGGTGAAAAGTCGGTTTGTACAATGTAGCGCAGCTTCGGGAAGGTATTCTTAAGCCCTGCAGGCGGATGCTTGTGAATGGCAACTTGGAGGAGGTCGTTCAGTTTACGGGTTTTGAGTTCTTGGTGGCGACGTGCGTCGATTTCTAGGGCCAGGTCGAAGAGCTTGGTGACGTTTTGGCCAGTGACGCTGCTGGTGAAGATAAGTGGTGCCCAAGGCACGAAGTCGAAGGTGCGAACGATCTTTGGCGCCAGTGAGTCGCGGGTGAATTCGTCTTTTTCTTCAACGATGTCCCATTTGCTAACCACAATAACCAGGCCTTTGCCGGCGTCATCAATAATACCTGCCAGGCGTTGGTCGAGCTGGGTATTCATTTCGTTGGCTTCCATCAAAAGGAAACAGACGTCACTTTCTTCAATTGCTTGAAGCGTACGCAACACACTGAACTTTTCGATGCCGACTTCTTGCTTGCCGGGTTTTCGCATGCCAGCGGTGTCGAGGAATTCAATGGTGCGACCTTTATATTTAATGGCTGAGCGGTTTACATCGCGCGTGGTTCCAGCGATGTTTGCAACCAAAGCTTGTTGCTTGCCACCAAGAGTGTTAAAGAGTTGGCTCTTCCCTACGTTCGGGCGACCGATGAGTGAAACGCGGACAGTATCAGTATCAACAGACTCGCTTTTAGCTGGAATGAGGCTGGTAATCGTATCGAGGGCTTCTTCAATACCAGTATTGTGTTCAGCACTGGTGCGGATAATATCTTTAATACCAAGGCGTTTGTATTCGTCGGTCGGCAGGCTGCCGGCGAGGTCTACTTTGTTAATGAGCAGGAAGACGGGCTTCTTGCTACGGAGTGCTTTTTTAGCCACAAAGCGGTCTTGGTCACTGACATATTGGGTGCCATCAACGACAACCATAATAATGTCAGCAGCATCAGCCGCCTCTGTAATTTGCTCTTGAATAGAGGCTTCAAAGTCATCGTTAGGGTCCTTAAGACCGGCGGTATCAACCAACCAGAACATGTGCTTGCCGTGGAGCACCTTACCAAGGACGTTGTCACGAGTAGTACCGGCTTCTTTGGCGACAATAGCTTGTCGTGAGTGCAAGAATCGGTTAAAAAGCGAACTCTTGCCGACGTTCGCTTGACCGATAATTGCTACTGTAGGAAGTTTCGATGCCATAACAGAGGGTAATTATAACAGAGGTGCTGGGATTTTGCGAGCTTAAGCGCTTTGCATATCTTCGAACGTCGTATCGTCGAACAGTTTGCCTTCTTCGAAGCGAGTTGGTTGGACAATTGGTTTACGTAAGTGTCCTGGAACGCGTGCGATCACGGCACGAGCTGCTAGCTGAATGTTCCAGGGACTAAAAGCTAGAAACTCATCCGATAGGCTCAGCTTATCTTCGTTAGTTGTGTGTGAATAATCCACTCGCCCAACTATATGTCGCGCTTCTGCGCTGGTAGTAATGTGAGTGCCATCATCTGAGAGATCATAGAACACGCCGCCATTCTTCACCATCGCTTCGGATGCTGTTGGGTTGTGTGAAAATAAGGCCGCAAGGGATAATGTTGTTTCTTCGTGATTGCCTATGGTGGCAAGCTGGTCAAAGTCGGTGATGTGCCCTTTACGCAAGGCATAGGTTAATACGCCTTGTGTATAGCGTACCCAGCTTGTAAGGCGCGTCTGTGATTCAACCGACGCGGCGAGCTGCGTTTCGTTAAGAATGGCTGCGTTTACAAAAGCGATTTGTTCGTGTGCATCGAGTCGTTCAATCTCGCCTTTTGGAGAGAGAAGAATAGAGTCGGGGGCTATAGACGGTGCGAGCTTCAAGAATCGCTCGAAGTCTTTATCGAGATGCCGTGGGAGTTCGGGCGGCGGCGTGCCTTGACGTATTTTTGAGATAGCCATATAGCGAGTCATTATGCGCCTCCTCGCCCACTGCTGCAAGCATAAGATTTACGGCTTGATAGAAGCGAGTTTACCCTCGGCCAAATCACCAAGTGCGTAATTACCAAAATGGGTACGGTGGAGCTTGGTAACGTTGTAGCCAAGGGCGTCAAACGTACGGCGAATTTGGCGATTACGGCCTTCGCTCATAGTGACGATCCAATCAAGGCTAGAGTCGCCGGCCTTTTCGAGGGTCAGCTTGCTGAGGCCATCATCGAGCGTAATACCATGGTCGTTAATCATTTGGTGATGCAGCGGTGCGAGTTCGTGATCAAGTGAGACTTCGTAGGTTTTTACTTTGTAGAATTTTGGGTGGGTCATGTTGTAGGCAAAGTCGCCATCGTTTGTGAGGATGATGAGACCGCTACTATTTTTGTCGAGACGTCCCACGGGTTTAAGATGATGATATTTGTTGGGAATAATACTGTAGATTGTAGGAATGTCGCCTTGTTGGCGGCGTGAAGACACGTAGCCGATCGGCTTATTCAGCATGAGATACGTAAAGACGGCGTCGTTTTCAACAGGTTTGCCTTTCACGGCGACCATGTCGCCTTCTTCGTAGCGGCCACCGAGCACGGCTTTGGTGGCATTGGAATAGACGTGGCCATGTTCAATAAGACTATCGGCTTCGCGGCGAGAAATACCTAATTGAAAGGCAAGATATTTGTTTAAACGTTCACTCATAGGCTTAGTATACCAGTGTTTTACAGAGAAGCGCCGGGAGCTGGTGGGATTGGCGGCTGCGCTGGCGCATTTTGAGCACCGAGTTCTTGGTTCATTTGATCAGCAATATTGTTGATTGGCGTTGCATCGGGCGCGCTAATAGGATTAATCGTTCGATCCCCTTGTGAGGTCGGTTGCGGTGTTGAGAATGGTGCAATTGGTTCAGGAAGTGTGGTCGGTGCTGGTTCTGCAGGCGCAGGTACTGGTGCAGCAGCGGGCATTTGAAATGTAGGATCTGGTGTTGGGAGCGCAAAAGGCTCAACCGTTGGGGTGGTTGGTGATGGAGGTGGTGTTGAAATGACAGAATCTGAAGGCGTTTGCGGTGCTGGAGCAGCAGGCATAGGTGCCGAGGCGAGATTGATAACTGGCAGTGCGGCTGGTTCGGCAATGGGAGCGGGAGTTGGCTCAACGGGTGCCGGTGCGGCAGTAGGCGCAACAGGAAGTGCGGCTGCAGGTGTTGGCACTGGCTCGGCTTGAGCTGCAGGTGTTGCCGCAGGGGCAACGGCTGTACTAAAGCTTGGTGCGGGTGCAGCGGTAGCAACGCCGTCGCCCATGACTTCGTGTACGGTGCGCACAACATCTTCAATTCCCACTTGAGATTTCACAAGATAACGATCGGCGCCGAGGGCTTCACCGCGGGCACGTTGGTCTTCACTTGAAAGCGCGGTCATCATAATGACTTTGACGTTCTTTGTTTCGGTGGTGCTGCGGAGGATGTCGAGCATGTCGAAGCCGCTAATCTTTGGCATCATCACGTCGCTGACGATGAGGTCTGGCTTTTCTTTAATGGCCATTGCCAATGCTTCTTCGCCATCACCGGCAGAAACGATATCGTATCCTTCGGCTTTTAGGCGTACGTAATAGATTTCGCGGAGGCTCTTGTCGTCTTCAACTAATAAAATTTTTGCCATATTTATCCTTATTCTATCTGATGCTTTTAAAAAATGCCATAGTTCTTATGCTTGAGGTGGCCCTGCTGGGGGTGTGGTTGGTCGTTGCGGGACTGGTTCGGCCGATCTTGCGGGCGGTGTATTGCGCTCACGAGCGATCGTTTCGAGCTGGCGGACGTGTTCGGCGATTTGTTCCCGCGTGAGACTTTCGCCTCTCGGAACCGTCGTGGCTGGTTTCACAGCAGACCTTCCGCTTGCATCAATTTCAGAGACCGTTTCGGCGCTCTGCGCCTGCACTTCGCTTTGAGTCTCTGAATTCGATGCAACCGCAATGCCTGCTGGCGACGCCATGTTAAGTGTTGGAATTTCAATAGCGGCCGCACCGGAAATTGGTACAGGGGCCGCGGTGGCAGCTTGAGCGGCAGCGCGGTCCTGTTGGGTCTTAAGATCGGCGGCTTCTTGGCTGGTAATGCGTGGGAGTTCAAAGAAGAAGGTGCTCCCCTGCTTGTAGATGCTTTCAACCCATAAGCGGCCGCCCATTGATTCGGACAGGCGACGCGACAAGTACAGGCCGAGCCCAGTGCCACCGATGTCTTGGCGATCGGCATTATCGATCCGGTAGAATTTCTGGAATAAGTGTGGGATATCTTCGGCTGGGATGCCAAGCCCGGTGTCTTTGACGCTCACCACGACTTTGTCGTCGGTACCATTAATATCAATGGTGACGTCGCCGGCTGGCGTGTATTTAATTGCGTTTTCAATGAGATTGTCGAGCACTTCGCGGACGTGGTCATTATCTTGATTGATAAAGAAGACGGGCGCAATTTGCTTCTGCCCAGATGATTCCATTGGTTTAAAAATGAGGCGCAGGTTTTTCTCTTGAGCTTTTTGGGCGAGGCCTTGAACAATGGTCGCAGTATAAACGCTCATATCAACAACTTTCGGCGTATTAGAAAGGCGTCCATCTTCGGTTTTCGAAACATCCAACAGGTCCTGGAATAAATGCCCAAGATGCTCGGCAGATTCGTGGGCTTTCATGATGAATTCGCGCGCTTTTGGATCAATTTGAGCGGTGTTCGGGTTGAGCGCCAGGCCTAAGTACCCTTCAATTGAAGCGACTGGCGTGCGCATTTCGTGGCTGGCGGTACTAATAAACTCAGCCTGTTCGCGTTCTTCGGCCTTTTCTTTGGTGACATCACGGAACACTGCGATCACCCCGCCACCAGCATCGCCGACAGGTGAAACTACTAATGCGGCAGTGATTTTTTTGCCAGATTTTGTCGTGACGGTCAGATTGTTGGCGCGGGTTTGTTGATTGGTATTGAGGACTTGCTGAATCGGGTCGCTAGCGGGTGTTAATTCTTTATTTGCGGCGTCGAGCATAGGAAGGACTGATTTGTAATTGAGCGCCAGCGCATCTTGCTTGCCCCATCCTAAGAGCTCTTGGGCTGCCGGGTTAATAAGTTGAATCACTCCTTGGCTGTCGATCGCCATGACGCCATCGCCGATGGCGTTAATAACTATTTCGGATTTATTAGCAACTTCCGAGAGCTTGCTGGCGAGATTCTTTACGTCTTTGGTTTCGGCGTCTTCTTCGCCCCTATCGCGCCAGATAATCATACCCAGAACCATTGGGACGATTGAGACAAATATCACTGTGGCAAATAGCCCTGCAGACGCCGCGCTATCAGCGAGGTAGCCAACCGCAGCAAAGACACCAGTCGCAATGAGTACCGGCAAAGCTCCCCATAAAGAGAAGATTCCCGAAAAGAAGGCCAACAACATCCACAAAGCAATAAATGGTGAATGGATGCCGCCACTTTGCACCACCAAAAGGCCGGTTGTAACCAGGAGTAATAAATAGACGATCAGCGCAAGTGCGTACCCTTGTTTATTTGGGGTAATGAAGTAAAAAACTAAACTTGTCAGGGCGGTGATACCGGCGCCAACTGCCACCCACATGGTAATACCAAACAGCCCGGTGGCTGAAATATTCGTTACAATTGGCAAAGCATAGAGCGCGATAATTGCGAGCGAAAGGAAAAAGGCCACCTCGTAGATGCGGCGATGCCAAAAGCGTGTGAGTGATAACGGTGTAATAGCTGTTCCCTACCCTAAGTTCAAAGTACTTGTGGTTAGTATGACGGATAACTGGGGCGATAGCAAGTTAAAAGAGGGTGTATTTCTTGCTCTATTTACCATAATCGGTATAATAAAACTATAAAGTGTCTATAAAACAAAAATTGGAATAAAATATGAAACATCTGAGCCGCTCATCTCGTCGCATTATCGCCTTTTTTGCGTTTGCTATTAGTATTATCTCGATCCAGTTGCTTACCGCTGGTTCAACCTTTGCTGCAACCAGGACTTGGGACGGCAGTGCGGGCGATGGCAAGTTTAGTACAGCAGCTAACTGGAGTAGCGACACGGCGCCGGTAACTGGTGATACGATTGTGTTTTCGGGCCAGGCTGGTGGTTCAGCGGGTGAAAATATTCTACTTATCAACGATTTGAGCGGTGTGGCGCTTGCTGGTATTACTGTCGATACGGCAAGCCCTAATGTAATTAAGAGATTTCATGTAAATACGGTGACATTGCAAGCAAATGCGACTATCGGTCAGGCGGCACTGGGCGGCGGTTCTGGGACTGACGAACTGAGGTTCTCGACAACTGCTGGCGATGGATATTACGTTCCAGCGAATGGAACGGTGATTGCACAAGGAAACTTGACCGTATCGTATGGTGTTGGTTTGAGCGCTGGTGTGGTCAATGTGGCGGGTAACCTCACAGTGACGACGCGCGCTGTTATTTCGTCTGCCTCATCAATTAGCGGAACAATTACAATGCCTGCGGGTAACTTCGGGCTTTCATTCCGCGGGGCGAATGCTACGATTCCAAACGATATGACGATTAATGCTTACGGAGCCGGCGGCAACGTCTCGCAGCTACTCTTTACTGATTGTACGGGTGGGTATACTGGCGGCGCGGGTGCATCGGGCAACCTTATTCTTTGTGATACATACGCAACACGCACCTATACGCTTTCGGGGACGATTACTCTGAACTCTGACCTTGAAATTGGGATTCCGAACAACACCACTGTTCGTGTGACGGGGACGGTTAATTACAATGGCCATCAAATTGTGAAATCATCAACCACTAGTGGAAGCGGTGTGTTGCAGGTAGTGACAACCCCAGGCGCGCCAACTGATCTTGTTGCTACACCAGCAAGTGGCCAAGTTGGACTTGCGTGGGTGGCGCCTACGAGCGATGGCTTCAGTACGATCACCGATTACATTATTGAATACAAATTACACTCTGCTGGTTCGTGGAGTACTTTCAGCGATGGGACGGGCACGGGAACTTCTACCACTATTACCAGCCTGACTAATGGGTCGGCATATGATTTCCGTGTGAGTGCTGTAAATAGCAAAGGCACCGGAACTCCCGTGACGATTACCTCGATTACCCCTGCAGCTGCGGTAACCGCACCTATTGCGGTTACGGGCATTTCAGCAGCAATTAATAGCACAACGAAACACGCCATTCTTTCGTGGACAGCGCCTGCCTCTAATGGTGGCTCGCCTATTACCGACTATTTAATTGAAGTTAAACTAAGCAGCGGCTCAACGTGGTATACCGTCAGCCACAGTGCCTTCACGGTGACTGAAGCCGAAATCCTCAGTGGCTTAACCGATGGCCAAACATATGATTTTCGTATTAGTGCGATAAACGCTCAGGGAACTGGCCCGAGTGCGACAATAACGAACTTTCTCTATAACCCAGGTAATGGCACCAGTGGTGATCTTTCGGATGCTGGTGCGGGTGTTGTGGGAGCCCCAAACACTGGTGTTATGAACTTTGCGACTAAGAATCCTTTGGTGATTGTCGGGCTCGGTGCTGCGACGGCTGGACTCCTTTTATTCTTCGCTAAGCGACGCCGTAGCGTATCGTAAGGACATGAATACCTCTGCACGAAAATCTACTCAAGCCTTTACGATAGTTGAACTACTGATTGTCATTGTCGTGATTGGAATTTTGGCGACGATTGTCACCGTTGGCTATGGCCAGATTAAGAAATCTGCGCTCAATAATGTCGTTCGCTCGACGCTGGCAAGTACTGCAAAAAAATTTGAAGTCGATAAGCAAAGCTCGGGTTCGTACCCTATTGGAGCGTTCCCGAGTGGTATTAGCGCGCCGAGCGGCATGGGTATGGCACTCAGCGGCACAAGTTCGGCAACCGAGTTTTGTATTAACGGCACGGCACAAAGCTACAGCGACATTCAGTGGTACGTTGATCAAACATTGAGTATTAAATCTGGCCTATGCCCGGGTACGGTTATTACCGCCAGTATCATTGGTGACTATAACAGTAGCGGTGCTTCGGTGGGATTTGTGGTGCCACCAAAGGCAAGAACAGTTCAAGGTACGGGCGAATTTGCATTGAAGGTACAGATACCAGAGGCCTGGGATCAGGTGACAATCAGCTGGACCCCGCCTGCCGGAATGGCTACCTCATCGACCTTTGAGTTAGCGACGCGCACTTCTTCAACAGGCTCATGGTATTTTCATAATCGTGCTGATGGTACAAGTGACTATGCCTCTGCGAACTATGCCTACAATTCGCGTACGTTTCTTATGCCGTACAGCACGACTTCACTCACCTGGGCGACACAGATGCCAAAAGGCGCAGGCGCGGATTACGAGTATAGAATTCGCTATAAGACATCAGCTGACGTTTTTAGCGAATGGGACACAGTAGCGCTTGGTAACCCAGTGCAATCTATAGCCGATGCGCCCGACGGAGTAAAGAATTTTAAAATAACTCCTGCGAGCGATTGGTCTACAGCGACGTTGAGCTGGGATCAACTGCCGGCCTTTTTGATTACGATGACCGATGTAACCTATGAAGTGCAGAGTCGCACGTCGGCAACAGGTTCTTGGTATTATCATAACCGCGATGGAACTTCTGATTACGTCGGTCCTAACTATAGCTATAGCAACCGTAGTTATTTAATCCCTTACAATACAACTTCAATGACTTGGACCACGAAGTTCCCTTCTGCGGCTGGGCAGCACCATGAATACGAAATTCGCTATTATTTGCAGGGCCAGATTAATAGTTATAGTGACTGGTCGGTGATCACACTGGAGCGATAAAATAGGTCGCTGCGACTACTGTTGTTGGTATTGACTTATGCTTGCTTTTAGAGTATAATATAACTATAGACTTCACTTGTCACTTATCGGAAGGAATGTGAGTTTATGTTCATTGGAAAACGCGCCGCTCGGCGCGAGGAAGCTGCCAAAGAAGCGGCAGGTGCCGCAGAAGAGGCTCGTTATAAAAAGGCGCAGCGACGTATCGACTGGGCCTGGGGAGGCTTCTTCGCGGCTATAGCGATTGCGCTAATCCTGGTTGGTATTTTTGGACCCCGCCCCGCCGCTCCCCCCACCTGGGAGGAAGTGATGAAGCGGCAAACCGGCATCGTGAATGGTCAGGCCAGCGAGATCATCGTTGCCGACCAGCTCACGACAAAGGTAGAGGAGAAGCAGTCATTCTTTCTCTTCGCCGGCGGTTCAACAACCCAGGAGACCGATACACTCCGTATCGGCTACATCTACGAAGACGGTACCGCCGAAATCATCACGATCAAGGTCGCGGACGACATCACGTTCAATCCTGGTCCTGGTGAGCCCTCGGCAGTCTTCAACTTCAGTAACTGGCGCGAGGATCTCTCGCTTCAGGACAACGTCGATCGGTACCTAGAAGACATCACCGTCAATCTCACGCTTGAGGAGTTCGTGGAACTCATCGCGTCGTAAGACTGGCACATAAACCCCTGCCGCTCTCTTTTGAGCGGCAGGGGTGCTTTATTTTATAACTCAATGTTAAAGCAACCGAATAGTTTCTGCATTCGGTATTTTCTCGCCATCAAGTATTTTCGTGTAATCATTGAACTTAATGATGGCTTGGAGCATTTCCCCGAATGTAGCGTGTGATACAAGTAAGACTTTTTTCCCTGGATAATTTGTTGCGATAAAGTTAAGTAGTGCCGTTGCCCGTTCTCCGAGTTGTTTAAATGATTCTGCCCCACCGTTTACTTGCTCTTCTTCGCTGAGAGCAAAGAATATATCTAATGTTTGGCCTTCATATTTTCCACCGCTTCGTTCATTAAGCTGTTTCATTCTTAAGATTGATTCAACTGGGTAGTGAATTGCTTTTGCGATAGGCATTGCGGTATCATATGCCCTACTTAACTCAGAGGTGATGATAACGTCAAAAGATTCATTCAGCCCGGCAAGCCGTTGCGCTTCTTTTTCGGCTTGTTGAATGCCGAAATCTGTCAGCGGGACATCTTTCTGGCCGGCAAAGTATTTTTGTACATTGGCTTCGCTTTCGCCATGGCGGATAAAGAATATACTCATGTGTTAATGATAACAAAAAGTCTCCAAGTTGGAGACTTTTAAATAATCTTGGTGACCCTAAGTTACCCGATTTATAATTCTATTCTTGTTGAAATCATTCGTTGGAACGGAGTTCTCTCATCGTATGAAAGCACCCTCAGTCGAGGGGCTTTCGCCATCCTTTCGTGAGGGTGTGGTTATGCGAGGACGAGTCCCTGCACGGTCTTTGGGTCGAGCAGCCATTCCTCTCTCCCTCCGATGCCGTTAATCGGCGCGAAGAGCGTGGTGGTCTCAGGGCTATCCCAAGACCAGAAACGGATTTGGTGCCAGTCGAGTTGCTCTGTTTCGAAAACGGACAGATCGATCTCGGAGACCGGGTTCGTACTGACGGACCACCCGGAATCTTCCTCCATCTTGGCGTACCAGTTGAAGTTGATCGTGAGAGTATCTCCCTCGATCTTCATCGTACTGATCTCGCCGCGGCAGAGCAGGCCTGAGGCGGGGTTTCGATACTCCGCCTGACCACCAATCTTTCGATCGATGTCGAGCTGTGTAAGCTCCACTTTTTTACCTTCCTTCTGTGACAAGGTGAAACATTATTATACTATATATTTGTATCGTTATCAATAGCACCAAAGAAAAATACCAATCACGTTGGATTGGTATTTTTCTTTGGTGAACCTTGAGCCTTCGATTTATAACCGAATAGTGGCGGAGATAGTGCGTTGGAACGAGATTATCCGTACTAGTAGCAATCGGCCTAATCTGTTAACCTGTGTGTAACGTACATACGATACTCCCCTGTATAGAATAGAACGTATTGTATATCTATTGACTTATTATTATACTTATGCTATACTATAACCTATAAAACTTATCACAAGTTCGTACCTGGGATGGTATTAAACCCACCCCCTCAACCCAAAGGAGCACCATGCCCAACCTTCACGCATTCATTGAAAATGTGGAGGCTCGCTTCCTCGTCCTTAATGCGATCGTCGAGCAGTTTCCTCAAGGTGGGGTTGTGCGCGGTCAATTTCTGACAATGGACCGCGCCGAACTGGCCGATTTCGAGCAGCAGCTCGCGACCGCTTCTGGCAAGCGCGTCGGTAAGGATAACGTCTACAGCATCGCTCAAGACGACTGTCCGACGCTGTACGTCAGGTTCTATGACGAGCAGGCTGACTTCGGACTCACAATCAGATAGTGCTAGCCAGCTCCCATTACCGATTCAACTTGGTAACACACCCTCCCAAGAGGCGTGGCGAAAGCCCCTCTTCGGAGGGTGTTTTCATTTCCAACAATACAGTTAGAGAGAATCGAACTATTTAACAGATAAGAAAAAGCGCCTGACTTTCAAATATGAAAATGAGACGCTCGTTCTAATCTGTAATTCTCTTTTGGTGATCCTACCGAGAATCGAACTCGGATTGCCAGGATGAGAACCTGGTGTCCTAACCGTTAGACGATAGGACCACGTAAGTGTGCAACTGCCCTACTCTATCAAATAACCCTAGTGATGTCCATGCTTGCGATTACGAGGCGATGGCGTTCTCGAGTTTGCTGACGCGCTGTTCGTGGTCTTCGATCCTGACCGTATGGCTGCCAATAGCTGCGAGGAGTGTTTCATGCTCTTCGCCGATGGCATTGAGTACTTCGTTGAATCTCTCATCAATACTCGCCTCGTGTGTACGGAACTCGCGTTGTACAACGTTCGTTACCACCTTCTCGATATCGCCAAGCGTAATATTATTCATTCTCTTACTTTAAACCTGCCAAAGAAAGCAGGTCAAGCGTATTCGTGGCTCATTTAAGAATTAAACAGCACCATCGAGCTGCTTGATAACGGCGAGCAATTTACTCGGGGTAATCTCGGCCTTAATAAGGTACGCATCGGCGCGCTTTTCCATCGCGAGGCGAGATTCGTCGTCTTGTTCAAAATTAGTTAAGACGATTACCCTAGAATGAGGGATAAGATCTTCTTTGCCGCCGCGCAGGGCTTCGAGGATTTCGGTCCCGCGCCGTTCTGGCAGCATGACGTCCAGCAGAATGAGGTCGTAGGCTTTGTTACGAGCCGCAATCAGGCCATCGTTGCCATCGACCATCCAATCAACCGTGTAGCCAGCCTTTTTGAGGCCACGAACGTACATCTCGCCGATAAAGCGGTCATCTTCAATAATAAGTACTGTGTTAATTGTCATATGCTATCCCCGATACATTGAGTGGTTTTTAATCCAGCCACTGTTTTGTTCGATTAATCCTTCGTTGCTATTATCGTTTGCTTTGAGCTTGGCGGCAACTGATTGGAACGTTGGCAACGAAACGACAAAAGTTGAGCCCTTACCCTCTTCGCTGCGGACACTGATTGAACCACCGTGCGATTCAACAATTGCCTTGCTAATATAAAGCCCAATCCCTGTTCCGGCTACCGTCTCACGCGAACGGTGCGAACGGTAGAACTTTTGGAAGAGATTGCTCACCACGTTGCCAGGCATGCCAATACCGTGGTCTTCGATGGCGATTTCAACGTACTCACCTTTTAGTGCGGCGCTCACATTAATGGCGCCCCCGTCGTTGCTGTATTTAATAGCATTGTCGATGAGGTTGCCAAAGACTTCGCTAAGGCTGGTGGCATCGGCGGCGATGGTTGGGAGGTCTTTTGGTATGGCGATGCTGAGCATGCGGGCCTGGGCGCTGGCACGTAGGTCCATGTCATCGCGAATCATGTCATAAACTGCATCAACGGTCGTTTCGGCGAGGTGCATTTTTAAGTGGCGGCGATCGTAGCGTGAGGTATTGAGGATGTTGTTAATATATCCAGACAAACGATTGGCGCTGACCGTCAGGCGGTGGAAGAGTTCTGATTGGTCGTCTTTAAGAACGTCTTTTAGCTCGTCTTCTAGGACATCAAGGTAGCCGCGAATGACGGTGATTGGGCCACGCAGTTCATGGGCGGCAAAAGCAATGAAATCGAGCTCTTCTTCACCAACGCTGTATTGGGCGGTGCGATCTATCAATGTGATCACTACTTCACTTTCGGCGCCTTTATCGTAAGAGGCTAACACATCAAATAGCCGACGATTCTCTTCGTCTGGCAGCTTATCGGCAATGCGGGTCCAGGCATGCTCGGCGTGAACGGCAGTTTTTTCGCACTCGTCGAGCCATAAGTCGAGCGTGTCGGTGGCATTGAACATGAGGCTCAATGAGGCCATGCCAGTTTGGTCGATCTTTACCGGAGCGGCTTTGTTTGAAAAGGTAATCTTACGTTCATGATTAAGTACGACGAAGCCGCAGATCGTTTCGTTCAGGGCAGTTTCAATAAGGCTACTTGGGGTTGTGGTT